>Ga0209489_106020_pt1 | contig 20055 bp, 10 predicted proteins | sample SiratrowhiteBW_FD_187527 | JGI IMG/M metagenome (GOLD analysis project Ga0209489, IMG submission 187527) | Root nodule microbial communities of legume samples collected from California, USA - Siratro white BW (SPAdes) (version 2) | ecosystem: Host-associated > Plants > Roots > Nodule | place...
TATATATGTATATATTATATAATATATAATATAAATATTAAATATATATTATTATTAAATTACGTAGTACTCGTGACTAACAATAAAAAAATAATTAGGCAACTTATTAAAAGAAAGCAATATATTATATGTTTAGAACATGAACAACCGTTTGGCAAAACAAAAAGGAGGAATATGATTGAATGATTAGATTTAGACTACAATTATATCTATATATATAATAAAGTAGTCTTAGTAAAAAATTAATATAAAAAATGGACATTTAAAGAAGAAATTTAAGACAATCAATTGGACTTACGATTCTCCACTATGTAAGCATCATCTTTTGACCTTTTCATTCCTATTAATAACAAAAGTAAATGAAATTAACAGATAAAAACCAAAAAACACCATGCTTTTCAAACTCATATTGAAAATCTAAAAAAGCCAACTTTCACATTTGAACAAAATAAAACAGCATGAAGCAGATCTAACTATAGGAAATTCATAACATTAAATTATAACGAAAAAAAATCTTAACCGAGATATTAAAAAATGTAAATTGAAAATGTAACACAAAATGATAGATAGATAAGAAAACATAAAAAATTGAAAATAAAAAAGTATTGAATCTTCGAGTAACATATGAAAGAATCACAAGCGAGAACACAAACCTTCAATAGATGAGTTTTCGCTTTGAAAAAATTGGAAATGAAAAAAAAGTCCATTATTTATTCTGAGTGAAGAAATAAAATGTGAAGAAATAATGAATAACAGAGTTCACAATGTGATATATATAACTAATGAAATTTCGATAAAAGATTACTTATCTTTGGAAACAATCTTTTATCATTATCGATTATACTATACAGTCGACCAGACACACTAACCAAACTATATTTGTTTACGCCCTTATGGTATGTCAAAATGACAGACCGAGATGTTCATCTCGGTCGTCACGGATAAAGTTATTTCATTCACACGCTGGTTGACAAAGGACACGCGTAACCAATAAGCGACACGTGACACATGGAGGAATGCAATAGAGTGGATTCAAATTAGAATGGATCATAGCAGGTTGGGCCTATGTTGGACTAGGCCCATTGGACCCAAACGTTCTAGGCCCATTACAACACCTATAAATAGGAGCTTAATCTCCAGATATAAGGTACTTCTAAACTCTAATCTCAATCACTTGCACTACTCAGACCTTAAACTGAGTTAAGCGTCGGAGTGCCTACAGGACCCCAGGACCGTTGACTTTGAAAGGACACAAACCTTCAATAGATGAGTTTTCGCTTCGAAAAAATTAGAAATGAAAAAAAATCCATTATTTATTCTGATTGAAGAAATAAAATGTGAAGAAATAATGAATTACATAGTTCACAATGTGATATATATAACTAACGAAATTTTGATAAAAGATTACTTATCTTTGGAAACAATCTCTTATCATTATTGATTATACTATACGGTCGACCAGACACACTAACCAAACTATATTTGTTTACGCCCTTATGGTATGTCAAAATGACCGACCAAGATGTTCATCTCGGTCGTCACGAATAAAGTTATTTCATTTACACGCTGGTTGACAAAGGACACGCGTAACCAATAAGCGACATGTGGCTGCTCCCTACGTACGACACATAGAGGAATGCAATAAAGTGGATTCAAATTAGATCGGATCATAGTAGGTTGGGCCTATGTTGGATTGGGCCCATTGGACCCAAACGTTCTAGGCTCATTAAAACACCTATTAATAGGAATTTAATCTCCAGGTATAAGGTACTTCTAAACTCTAATCTCAATCACATGCACTAGTCAAACCTTAAACTGATTTGAGCGTCGGAGTGCCTGCAAGACCCCAGGATCATTGACTTTGAAAGGAGCATAAGAGCCTAGTTGGAATCCAAGAGTACTAGGAGTGACGAAAGACTTTGTTGTTGTTGGAGCTAACCGATTTCTTGCAAGAACACCAATGATATCGGATGTTAATAAAATGGATAAAATACATTTTTAATTTATTAATTATTATAAAAGATATTTTAAATGTAATTTTAGTTCTACAAATGTTCTTTTGATTGATTTTTCTTCCATAAAAATATATTTTTGAATTCTTGATAAATTTTTATTTGTTCTTTTCTAATCTCTCACTAATTAATTATATCGCGTATAAAATATAAAAAAATATTAAATCTTACGATTAATGTAACAAATTATATTTTAAATTAAAATACATATTAATATTAAAACCAAATTTAATTCAATAACATATTTATTATTTACTATAAGTAAAATAATTATGCATACTTTTTTTTCTCATTCAATTCAATAATAGATATTAAATATTATATTTTAATGAAAATAATTACAATTAGTTAAAATAAAAAATCATTAAAAAAATTCACAGCTTAAAAATGGTGAAAGCGTCAACCAGGAGCAATTTATTTCATTATTTACCAAATTGGTGCAAAAAAATTATACAAATAGATAAATTGTGCTACAAAGTCACGATTTCAAGTGAAGAAGTCGTGTCACGGTGTCATTTCTTTAAAAAAAGTGACAATAAAGTAGGAATTGTATCACATTGACTCAATTTTGGAACAAAAAGGTAAAAGTAAAATCATGCTAATGTGACATGATTTTAATAAAAAAATAGAACTGAAATTGTATTAACGTGACACGATTTTAGTGAAAAAATTAAACTGAAATTGTGTCAATATGACATGATTTCAATTATAAGATTTTTTATTTTTTTATTTTTTTATATGTTTAGAATTTAAATGCAATGATTTGATAAATCTATATATAATATAAGGAAATACCACAAAAAAATTTAGAAGTTTTTGAGAAGTATAACTATGTAAAGTAACAATAAACGATAGAATTTTGGAAAAAAATTGTATCCAGAATATCCAACGGTATTTCCCACCACATATGTTACATAATTTCGAGTAACTTTTCTTTTTTTAGCGTCTCAATCTGAACTTTTTATCAAAAGTTATGATTATTTAAAGTTTTTTCGTCCTAAATTTTGATAACTCAAAATCTATGATAGTTATATGCAAAGCAAGCGTCAACTATCAAATATACGCTGAAAAAAAATTACTACTAAAAAATTTAGATCATAAACAATTTTCTAAATATTTAATTTTATTTATTTATTTATTTTAAATCAAAACATAAAGAATAAAAATTAATTATGCATAACTAAAATAGTGTCACGTTCGCACGATTTCACCAATATTTTTTCTACTCAAATCGTGTTTTTGAAGTTGTGCCAGATAGCACAAATTCTTCACTTAAAATTGTAAACCCCATACTGTAAACCCACGTCTTTTCATTTCTCTCTCTCCACACCTCTTCATAACACTCTACTCCTTCCCTCTTAATTTCTCCCTTCATATTTCACCTGTTTTAGAGTCTGATCAAGCCCCGCAATAGCTGAGGATCCTAGGGTCATTTCTGACCGATCAGAATCAGAGTAAGTTCCTATTAACTGTACGCATCCTTTGTTCTCTATTTTTTTCGTTAAGTTTTTTGTCATCAATATTGATGGGAATAGTTGAGAAAAGTTTTCTTCTCAACTTTATTAAGATTATACTAAAAGTTGGTGTTAATTGGATAACTCATTCTAGATCCCTAGAGTTGGACTACAATCACTATTTGATTGGAAGAAGTGATAGGGGATCGTCGTCTAAGGTAAGGGAAGCTACTAACTTGTTTTTATACTAATTAGTTACTTTTAAATAGAACTCTAGGATAAAAGACTATATATGATTATCAGTGCAGAAGTCTTTCTTGCATGTGGTCTAACTGGTTTTTGAGTATTGATTAATTTAACTGTTTTAAGTAATGATGTTAGAAAGTAACATGAGAGAACATTTTGATTATTGTTTGATAGGATTGAAATGATGTGTAATGTCTAAGTTATAGAGCTATATGTAATCATTTTGGTTGAAATGAAACCAGTGTACTGGGGGTTGAAATGAAACCAGTGTACTGGGGGTTGAAATGAAACCAGTGTACTGGGGGTTGAAATGAAACCAGTGTACTGGGGGTTGAAATGAAACCAAGGTACCATGGTTAAATATGTCTCTATATGCTTCAATATGATAGAATTGATGTGTTATGCTGATGACTGAGGTATAGATTTATATATAATCATTATGGTTGAAATGATACCAGTGTACTGGGGGTTGAAAGGAAATCAAGTACCATGGTTACATATACATTTATATGTTTCAGTATGATTGAATTGATGTGGTATGTGTGATAATTGAGTTATATGCTCATATGTAATCATTTTGGTTGAAATGAAACCAATATACTGGAGGTTGAAAAGAAATCAAGGTATCATGGTTACATATGCACCTATAAGCTTAAGAATGGTTGAGATAATATGATTATTATTATGATTGAATGATGAGTCTATATGCAATCATATTCATTGAAACGAGATTAGAGTACTAGGTATTGAAAGAAATTCAAGGTACGGTGATTGCAAATGGATCATTGTGAAGTCAATAGATTTGGAATAGAGTATAAAATATTGTGATTGAATGATAAACTTATTTGTATTTGACATGAGAGTTAATATTTAAATTTTTAAATCTAATCACTTCAATTTTTTTACTCTTACAAGTTGGAAACATTATTTCACTAGCTTACCCTTTCTTGTTTTATTAACTACGATGATTCTAGTATGTACATGAGCATGTGTAAATGCAGATTTTGGAGCACCTTAAGGAGTATACATCCTTAGTTTGGTCATCTTTTTATTTTGTATACACTTGTATATATATATATATATATATATATATATATATTTGATGTATTTAAAGACTTTATGATGGTCCTTCTTTTGTCATATAGATAGTTGTACATACGTTTTATGTATTTGGATAATGTATGTTGTACTTTGAACTTTGAATACATGTTAATACTTGGTAGTAGATAAAAGTTAGTTGTTTTGAAAAATCATTTTATGATGCTTTCGCTTAATCGAGGGAATCTCACTAAAGCTAAGTATGCAGAAAAGATTCATTTTGCAAGTCTCGCCCGAGCGGGATATAGCTCGCCTGAGCAAGCTCTTTTGTAAAAAGAAGGGCGTGCTCTCTGGTTGATTTTCGTTCAAGTGTGAAGCTTTTCGCCTAAGTGAGAAAATACTTTTGCTCAAGTGAGGGTATTCTCGCTCAAGCGAAAATAGCACTGTAACTAGAGTGCTCTCTGGATCATTTTTGTTTAAGCGAGAGAATTTTCACTCAAATGAGGAGGATTCTCGCTCAAGCTAAAAAATATTTGATTTCTTCTTCTCCTCTCTTCTTTTTCTCTTCTTTTTTTTATTCTTTTCTTTTTATTGTATTAATTGTTTTATGGTTTAAAATTATACTTTTGTTTATCTATAGGAGTTGAAATAGATTGTTACAAAAATCGTGTCTGCAATGTCATAATTTATCTATATGTTTTCTCTTGAATAGTGATGCAATAAGCTAAAAAGGTTTTAAGCAAGACACAATAAGAAATACATCGAGTGAAGCAAAGTATATAGTAGCTACTAAGACTTTCAAGGAATCACTTTAAATGAAAAATTCACTTATTAACTAGGTGCATTTCTTTCATTAAATAAGTAATCTTGTTGTTATATAATAATAATAATAATAATAATAATAATAATAATAATAATAATAATAATAATAATAATAATAATAATAATAATAATAATAATAATAATAATAATAATAATAATAATAATAATAATAATAATGGAGTTATTGCTCAAGCATAGAAACCAACAATCACACCTGAAATCTAAACATATTTTTTCTAAAATATCAGTTGATCATGAGAGAGATAATAAAGTCACTACAAGAACAATGCTATTTAGAGACCAATATTTAGTTACCAAATAAAATGTTTGCTAATTGTGACCAAAATAGTCACCAAATTAAATTTTGGTTGCTAAATAACTATAAAATAGAAGTAATGATTGAATTTAGTGACCAACTAAGTCAAATAGTTGGTGTCTAACATTAGATACCAAAGTTTTAGTGACCTATGCCATTAGATTCTAAATTGGTATCTAATTAAGTTAGAGACTAACTTAGAATCTAATGGCATAGGTCACTAAAACCTTGGTAGTTAATGTTAGATACCTATTATTTGACTAATTGGTTACTAAATTCAATCATTACTTCTATTTTGTAGTTATTTAGCAACCAAAATCTAATTTGGTGACTATTTTAGTCACAATTAGTAACAATTTCATTTGGTAGCTAAGAATTAGTCTCTAAACAACCTTTTTCTTGTAGTGAGTGACATTAAGTGTGAAAATGTAGATGAAAAAAGAAATTTAGCTTATCCATTCACCAAAACACTTATATAAAGGTAGTTTGATAAGTATATGAAAATTTTAAAGCACAACACCAATGTTATATATATCGTGTAGTAGTAAATACACAATCACAATAATAAGATCAAGAAACACACTTCTTGTATACAAGCTCTAATACCGATTGAATAGGAAAAAACCACAAATAGAAGATGATTACAGTAGTAAATACACCATCACAACAGTAAGATTAAGAAACACACTTCTTGTATACAAGCTTTAATACCGATTGAATAGGAAAAAACCACAAATAGAAGATGATTACAGAAAAATAATACTTTATATTAATGATTCAAAATTGTATATTAATAGAATTATACATATTTGTTCATACACCATCTGTCTTCTACACAAACATAAGAAGTGTCTTTTATATCAAAATGATAAAGACATGCATCCATTTTATCTTGGTAAGAATTTCTATAACTTGAATTGCAATTGCTAACATATAGCATTTGCATTGGAATTGTGTCTTTTGTGGCATTTATCTTTTCTTTTTTCATCTTTTCATGCCAGTCACTATCTCGATCCCTTTCCTCTAGTTTCATGGTTTTGGTACGTGTCATTCTTGCTATTAGATGTCTGATGAATAAATAACAGTTAGATTTTTTTCCCCACAAATATGAAGCTCAAAATGTTTCTGTGAGTGCATGCTACATACATTAAAATAAAAGGGGAACTATCAGAAGATAATAGAAAAAAGGAAAGGTACTTACATTCATTCCAGACAACAGCAAGCAATCCTGCATGAAATTACTTTATTAGAACAAATAAAAAGAAAAGCTAGACTTAGTAGAAAGTGAAAATTTAGTTTGGTGTTGAACAATACCATTCTTTTCCTACCTACAAGAATAACCAACTAGATTTTAGAAATCATCTAAAGTATAGTACAAGATAAAAAAAACTGTGTAGAACACATATTAACCAAGGTAACCAAATACCCCACTACGCATACCTGTGATGACCAAGTTTTAAAAAATAAAGTGAATTATAAAGGAAAATAAGGAGTTAAAATTATTAATGAAAAAAATAATATAGCATAATAACAAACATTACACAAAGGACTTTCTTCACGCAATTTTAACATTTTAACATGGAAACAGTCTAGATATTAAATAATAATACTGCATTTCTCCATCTTAGATAATCCAATCAATAGAGATATCGTATTTTTATACCTCCAGTATCAATGACAAAAAAATGAAGATAACTTTTTTCATTAGAGATTAATTTGCAAGTGTAACTGATTTTCTTCTTTTTTATGATATTAAAGTACTTGTTTGCACTGCCGAAATGTTTATATTTTTGTTCATAAAATTTGTTTGAGAATGTAAAAGCATTTCTAAATTTAAAATAAGAAGTATTAGTATACTCACTTCTCATACAACTTATATCCTCAACAGCAGATGCACTAGGGTGCATCTTTTCATGAATGGAACTAGAGTTTTCAGCCCTATGACTAGATTTATTTTTGTGAGGTTGTTCATCCTCCAATCGAAGTGTAATTTTATGTTCAGTTGGCAAGAAAGTGTTAAATCCCAAAATTAGATATTTGTGGCCTTTAAACAACTCCTTCACTCTTGCTACCAGATCTGTTGTATCAATTCTATAATGATAAATACAGAAACAAATCATCAGGTAACAGATCCTCGCTCCAAATAAAATATAAAAAGACAAAGAAAAATAAAAATCTTGGAGTTGTTTAATGTAGTACAACATGTTCAAACCTTTGAGCCTTGAAATCCCACAAAACTTCCAGAAAGTCACGATACTTTTCTGTCTTATATCGAAACACTTCCTTCACTGCCTTGACATATGCCAACGCATTATTTATGATTAGTCTCTGACCATCACCATTCCTAATCTGTGGTTGCTTCATGCTTCATTACATAACACACGAAAACACAAAATTAAAACCAGTGAAGAAGATACAGAAAGTGTATATGCTAACTTACTGCTTTCTTCCACGATTGGGTTGTGAACTAGCGCTAGCATCTTCCCTTGATATCTTCATTCCTAACAATAACAATGAAAAATAAGAGCAAAAAATATCAAGAAAGCAAATTTGCATTACTTCATTGTAACTATAATTGTTAAACATTTTCAAATGTTAAAAAGTTCAAGTGTTGTCATCAAAATACACGTTAATTTATTTAAGTGGTTTTTAAGGTGGTTAATTGTTTTTTTGGAAGTTTTAAACCTTTCTTAAAAGGTTTTGAATGTTTCATTTTTTTAAAGTTTGGTTCGCAAACAGGAATATCATCACTCTTGTATTGTAGAAGGCAAATATTTTTTTATAAAAGTGACATTTGTTACATGTTTTAAAATCATCAATATCCTCTTGGTTTAATAATCTAAAGAAATATTTTGCATGATGACTTCAATCAAAGACAAGGACATGACTGCTAACATCGTCAAATTGGATTATTTTGATCGGAGACACTTCCTGAGATGGCATAAACGAGTTCATCATATATTATTGACTTCGCTTCATTTGGAGGGGCATATTCTCACTCCAATTAATGACTGATTGTTCAACCTTTACTACAAGGTGAAGTCTTTCAAGGAGTAATGAAAGATTGGAGATAGGTATATAAAAGAAGGTGCAACCAGTAATAAATTTCATGTCTCAAATTTCAATATATTTTTTTAAAAGTGGATGATCAAAGGCCTATGATGGAACAATTTCGTGAAATGGAAAGGATCTTAATCATTTTACTCAACATAATTTATACAAGGATGAAACTATTATTATATCTTCTATTATTGACGATTTGTCACCTTCTTAGAAAGAGTTTAAATGAAATCTGAAATATAAGTAAAAAGATATTTCTCTTTATGGTCTTACTAACCATCTTTGTGTAGAAAAGGAGTGTCGCACGCAAGAAAATGAAAAGGAGCAATATGCATAGGAATTAGAACAAACTTATAACCATGTTTACAATGGTACATCTAAACACATTGGATTGGGACACAATTACGTGTGAGAATTAATAACCAAAAGAGTTATTACAATTGACTATGTGAAATTTAATCAAAACTTGACAGATCCTTTCACTAAAGGATTACCAAGAGACTTGGTGAATAAAACATCAAGGGGGATGAATTTCAAGCCCATGACTAAAAATCATTAATGATGGAAACTCAACTTAATGCTTAACATTACGTTAAGTCTTGAGTTCAATGTAGTTAAAGTACGTCATCAGAATGATTGTATGCACTACAATTAATTGTCATCTCAAGGTTCTTAGTGCTTTGTATATGCTTATCAAATGAAAAGGTTTAGTTAATCTTTTAATAGTTTTCTAAAGGTACTGAAATTGCGGAGGTGCTAGAATGAAGACCATCTATATGAAGTGCAGCCGCTTCATAGAGTTAAAGAGGGCTTGACTCCAAAACATTCATGAAAGATATGGGACACAAGGGTCATGTTGAATGTGTCAGATACTTTAAAGTAAGTTTTTTATGCAAGTTGTATGCATGAATTGTTTATGCTACATATCAAATAGAATTTTGGTTCAAAGACTTTCTACCACGTAATTCTGATATGATGTAATGAACTTTTCATAATTTAATGGTTCAAATCATAAGATACTTATTTATGAATATAATGTTTGAGTTGTTCTTGGATCATTGATCTATACTTAACATTGTGGGAGATCGTTAAACATTTTCAAATATTAAAAGTCCAAGCGTCATGTCATCAAAATATGGTTAGTTTATGTTGGTGATTTCCAAAGTGGTTAATTGATTTTTTGGAAGTTTTAAACCTTTCTTAAAAGTTTTGCATGTTTAGTTTTTAAAAGTTTATTTATATATAATATACGAACAACTTAAAGAAAAGGATTAGGAAACTTGTACAATTGTTTTCACTACTGCTAGTGTAAACAGGAACTTCATCGTATCCTAAAAAAATTTGTTGACTCGTGTAATGTAGATGACAAATATTTCTTTTAAAAGGTGACATTTTTTACATGCTTTGAAGTCATTAATATCCTTTTGATTTAACAATAATGTATTGCAATAATGAGAGACTCGGTTAACAGTTTTACAGAGTGAACGTGAGATGACTAAGTGGTAAGTGGTGGGTTTATACTAGGTGTTGTTGATTTTCTTCTTTTTTTTATGAGATTGAAAAAGTACATGTTTTCAGTGCTGAAATGTTTATATTTATCTTCATTAAGTTTGTTTGAGAAAGTAAAACAACATTTCTTAATTCAAGACCAGAAGTATTGATATACTCACTTTTCAAAGGACTTGCATACTCAAAAACAGATGAGTTAGGATGCATTGCAAAACTTTCATGATCACAGTCTATATGGTTATTTTCCTTTACACCACGCCTCTTGTGATCGTTATCAGCCCTAATCAAAGACATTTTAATGGGCTTCTTAAGGCAAGGTTGGTCATCCTCCAATGTAATTTCGTGTCCATTTGGCAAGAAAATGTTAAATCGCAAGATTAGATCTTTGTGCCCTTTAAACAACTCCTTCACTTTAGCTATGACACTAGGTGCATCAATTCTATAAATTAACAATAAAGAAGCAAATCATTATATAACAAAATTCATATTCTTGCTCAGAAAATATAACAAACAAAGAACAAGAAAATTGTTGGAGTTGGGAAAAGGTGGTGCCACATGTTCAAACCTTTCAACCTTTAAGTGCCTCATAGCTTCTAGAAAGTCATGATACTTTTCTTTGTTATCTCGAAACACCTCCTTTACTAAATTGACATATGCCACGCCATCATTTATGGTTAGTCTCTTCTCACTCCCACTTCCCATCCTAACAATAGCAATGAAAAATAAGATAAATAAACCAAACATATCCTAACAAGAGATTCAGGAAAGCAAATTTGCATTACTTCACTGTAAAGCAATGTAACTGTAATTTGCTGCAACGAAGAAAGACTTCAAACTCAAAGTCGGTCGATATAAGGCTTCACTTGTTTTTAATATATGATTTTGAAAGCTTTAATGGACACTATATTATGTTTAAAGATAGAATAATAGCTATATTTTCTATTCTAATCTAACCTTATCTTATCTGAAAAATCTAAAATCAAATATCACGAATTCAAACAAACTGAAAAACGAAATCACAATATTTTTATTTAGATTGAATTTCGTAAATAACTTGGAAAATCAATTCAATCTAATTATTATATAAAAATTTTGCATATATCTTTAAATTTATAAATTTATCATAATATCTATATAATATAACTATTAAGATATACAATTTTATTTTTAATAATATATATTTAAAGAATTATATTATTATTAGTTACAAAACAATTCCCGCTTAAGTAATGCAATGCTTATTAGTCCATCCGATTGTTAAATCAGGATTATTCTCATCTTCGTAAATATCTTTAATTACTATGTCAACTTATTATATTTTTTATTTCATATTTATCATCTACCAAATGTGACGGAGTATAGTATGTAAAATATTATTAAATTAAAAATTTCATTATAATATTAATTATAAAAGGTAAAGTCAATAAAAAAAAGCATTATTAATTTTTTTATAAATTATTAGGGGAAAAACATGTACCTTTGTCTATATACGTCTTTTCTTTTTTTTATGATAATTAAAAATAGAGAGAATAATTCTAATCTTAATTATTAAAATAATTTTTTATTAAATTTATTAAAAATATGTTTATAAAAAATAATTATAAAATAAACAATTTTTTAATTTTATTATAAGTATTTTTTATTATAAATAATTAATTAAATTTAAAAACAGTTACAAAACGTAAAATATAAAATAATAAAATAAATTATATTAATGAAAATAAGATTGGTAACGAAACATGTATATTAAAAACGATTATAGGAAAAAATCATCTTTATCAATAGTTATAACTAATATATATTTTATTAACTTTATATACTATAAGTATCTATAAATATTAGAATCATTTTGTATAAATGGTAATACAATAAAAAAATATTATATAAAAGTATAATTTACGTTAATTTAATTCAATATATCTAATAAAAATATTATTATAAAGTGCTTAAAGTTTTTTACTTATAACTTTTAGATTTTAATTAACTTTAAGAATGTCTAAACTTAATTATTCATATAAACAAAGATATATATATATATATATATATATATATATATATATATTTTTTTATTATATTATTTTAAAATATATATTTATATATAAACACTTATAAGATGTTGTCTTATAAAAAAAAAAGTCATGATTAAACATTTTAAAACTAACTAAATATTATTATACTAATTTTATACATTTCACAAAACTAATAAAAAAACTACTCACCATATTCTAATTTTCATTTCAAAATAAGAAATTGTAGGTATAATTATTAAAAAAAAAAACTCCACATATAAAACCAATCATGATTAAAATATAATCTAATATATTTAAATAATCAGTTTTTAATTTATAATTTTCAAAGCTTCAATTGACACTTATATTATATCTAAAGAGAGAATAACAGTTAAGCTTTCCATTCTAATTTAATCTTAACTTATGTAAAAAATCCAAAATCAAATATTCCAAATTCAAAAGAACTGAAAACCTAAACCGCAATCCTTTTACTTACATTGAATTTCGTAAATCACATGGAAGATCTGCTTGTTATATAAAAGTTCTGCATATATCCTTAAATTTATAAATTTATCTTTTAAAATGGAAATTCTGAATTTAAAAAATCATTTTTCTTGTCAAACCCGGTCGATACAAGACTTCACTTGTTTTTAACATATGATTTTGAAAGTTTTAATTGACACTTATATTATGTTTAAAGATAGAATAATAGCTATATTTTCTATTCTAATTTAATCTTAATTTATCTGAAAAATCCAAAATCAAATATCTCAAATTCAAATAAACTGAAAACCGAAATCACAATCTTTCTATTTAGATTGAATTTCGTAAATAACTTGGAAAATCAATTCAATCTAATTGTTATATAACATGTGAACACTTGATAAAAACAATTATGGCTAGTATAATATAGAGTCAAAGTATCTTAAATTGGAAAGTATAATAGTTTTTATCAAACTTTTGCAATTGCAGCATTAAACACCAATCTCAATTATTACAAGCTTCAATGAATTCTTTCACCACTTATAATATCTACACATGAACTTATCATCTTTCGGAAGACTTAGATTACTAGAAAAATCTATCATGAATGGTCAAGGTAAGTTCACACATCCAAAGGTGAGTGTCTATAGCAAGTCTCAGTGTGTATGAACTACCCCATCAGCTTCTCACCACCCGATATCTTAGTCTGTGACTTAGATCATCAGTGAGGCTTGAAGATCTCTATTAAAACATAATGCCAAAACTTAATATACACAACAAACACTACTCATAAAATGTCTCAAATGTATGACCTTAATTTCCTTCATTCGCAACAGCATACCTCATTCAATTCATAACATCAAAACATGCAAGGATACATCTCACATCAAGGTAATAGTTATTTACTAAGCATTGAAATATCCACTGTTACCAAAAGTTCAATTAACATAAAATTAATCATTTCATCAAACTATACAAGATTTCATTATCACTGCTAGAAAACATTTCAAATTAAAATCACATCTCATTTCACAATTAAGTACTCTAACCTAGTGTATTATAACAGAATTTTAAGACTAGCTTCCGTTACCTGGAGGTTTTTCTTCAAATAATTTCAAGACACACTACAGTACCCCTAAAATTCTAAGAACCTAGAGCAGGTCATCAAAATAGAATCAATTTCTAGTCAAGTTTGTAGGCAATAATGCATTAAGTCTTACCCCTTCTAAAGGGTAAGAAAGGATTTCTTTGCCCAATTGTGGCATGTAATTTTTCCAAAATCAAATTTAGCCAAGTTTAATGAATCCTACCTAATAAATTGGTACTTGGCTTGGAAGATGTAACATCTAGCATATACATGAGTGGAAAGGAGCTTAGCCAAATGTATAGAGGGCTTTCCAGAATGGAGTAATTGAGCCAAAGAATAAAAACCTAACATTACATGAATTCATTTCGAACAAGAAACTTAAGCACCAGCCAAAAAGTTAAAAATAAAAAATAAAATTGTAATGTTTAGATTGTTGGCATTCACTTATAGAAAAAAATACATTCTACGACATGATACGACATTAGTTAAAACAAAATCGATGTAAAGAGAAACACGATGATATTTTTTAAATTATGTAAACACATATTACATCAGTTGTATTAAAGCTGATGTAACAAGCACTATTCCACATCGGTTATTAACTGTAATTGATATAGAAAAGACTTGTCCAACCTCAAAATAATAAAAAAATAAATTAAAATTTTGCACTGCACATATTTAATCAGTTGGTGGGGGTAACCAATCTAATAGAGACTACATTCTATATTGGTTGTGACCCACAACCGATGTAGAATGTGGCTCGAAAATGAACACACATAAAATTTGAAAAAAAAAATTAAGTTGAAACGGGTATGTGTTACATCGATTATTAGAGTAACCGACGTAATATCTATATATTACATCGATTATTTTAATCACCAATGTAATATGTCTTTGTCTTAACCTAAAACAACCCAATTTTCAATGCATCCTCATTTCGCTTGCTCTTACATTCAATGCTCTTGCTTCCTTTGTGCGTTTATTGTGTTCATTGCGTTTAGTTCACTGGTTTATAGCATTTTCCTTGTACATTCCTCCATTTTCATCTTCATTTCGTCTCTATTCTGGTTCATAGAATTCACTGGTTCATTGCTCATTCTTGGTCGCCGCTTGAAGTTCTTCTTCTTGCATTGTCATTGCCATTCACGTCGCGTCAACTGAGTGTATTGAAGTTCGGTGTGCCATTCACTTCGTTGACATTCATGTACCATTGTTCTTATCTTTGCCATTCACGTCTTCAAGAGGTATGTACACCTTCACATTTAACTTTGAATTGTTGGTTAAAACATGCTTATAATGTTTTCTTTAAGGTTTAAATGCCTATTTTTAATGCAAAGAGGATTTTGTTAGTTGAAATAAACATTAGCCACCCTCTTGAAGTTTTTGAATAAGAACTTTCTCTAGTGCCATTGAGCCACACGAAATTGTTTAAGTAGTACTAAACAATGTTAGAATGATTCTTAAAATTGTTTAAGTTTGTAAACAAAATTACAATGTTCCTCTTTGAAGGAAGTATACTATAAAATAACATTACTCCTTAATAAAACAACTTAGAGAACAATAGAAATTGGAAGATGTGTATTTTATGTTGTGTTACTGAATGTTATATATATATTGAACGTGTTAGTATTAGGTCTGAGATGTTCGATCGTCAACAATTTGTATTTAATTTGTGCACTGAGTAAACCTTAGTTACCTATTTGAGATTCAATACAAAGATTGAATATTACCTCTAATTTAAAGTATTTCCTTAAAGTTTGAAAGCAAACAGAGTTAGTAATAACAATCATTATATTGGACTTGAATTGTCCATTTGGACATTTTATGATAAAAAAAACTTTTTGATAATTTATTAATACGTATAAGTAATGACATTATTTATATTTAATGAATTTTTGGTTCCTTTCATTTTATATTGATCTTCAAGTGCATATTTGATATTGGTCACCACTTTCATTTTGTGTTACCCAAAGATTGATTGAAAGAAACCAAGTTGGAGCAACAATAGATACGAAACAAGAAATAAGCATTTAGCAAAAGTAAATGCAGATCAATAAAACAAAGTAAAAAGAAACTAAAAATGGATCAAAGAGGAGAATGGGATTAAGAACAGGCCACCTATGTGAGAAGAACCTTCAAGGATAAGTGTTTGAAGAGCCACCACTTGAGAAAGCTTCTTAGATAAGAACTCAAAACAAAATAAAAAAAGACAACTCAACTTTCAAAGAAAACTTTTCGAAGGCTATTTCATTCACTCAACTTTATAGTTTTCAATGGGGTGGACTCCCTTTTATAGATACATGGGACATTTAAAGTGTCACAAAATTAGCTAAAGATTAACAAGAATTAATTAAGATTAAGTTTAATTAATCTCCACAAAATTAGGAAGTTAACCTTGGGTGGTTATGCAGGTACATGAATTTGCACTTAATAGATATCTAGATGCATGGATGTAATGATTACAAATGATGACCTAGAAATCCTTGCACTTATTTATGATTGGTGCATCACTTAGGGGGTTCCAAAGGTCAAGAAGTTTCCTTCAAGTTTCTTCTCTTCAATTCTTTCTTTCTCTCAAGTTTTGTCTAATTTTAAGAGCTCTCCTTGCTTAATTCTTTTCATTTCTTCTTCCAAAGCTCCAAGACTTCTTCTCTCTTTTATTTCTTCAAATTTTTTCTTCATTTGTTATGTTTTCTTTATTTATTCTTCATACTCCTCTTCCTCTTGTTCTTTAAGTACTTCATCCTTGCACCAACATAAAATTTGCATATGATGAACATACATAGGTCATGAGACATCCAAATACTTGGTTTTCTCCATCGGAGATATTAACATCTTGCGTGTTGGTTAGCTTGGAGGCTCCTTGTTTTAACAATAAGCAATACATCGAACTCTCCTCTTGTGTTGACTTAAGAAGTGATTGATTGTTTGATAAATCATGGATTCTGGTGAAGAATTCTTACATATCAAGGGAATCACTTTGTCCTCCTCTTTCTGTTCAAAAAACTTCCTTTTGCTCCCTCTATCTTGGACTTCAATGCTTTCTGGTTTAGAAGAGATGTTCTGAGTCTTATCAGACCTTACCCTTATCCTAGCAAAAGAAGGAGAACGTGGAAATGGTACGAAGTGCAAAAATTTTGAACTCACATGATCAAGGCGTAACTTAGACTAAAAGTGATTTGTGGAAGAATTGTCACTTTTATAAAAGGAACCAATTCTTGATTCACGTTTGTCTTCACTTGTTCAACGTCAACGTGTGATGAACTTGCACTAGTTAGATCTCATAAAAGAGCCAATTTTGACTTAAATTCTAACAACCTATTTTCTCCTTCCTTAAGCTAAGAGGTGTAGTAAGAGATATAATAATGGAGTTGTTTGACTTCATGGGTACGGTGTTTGATGAGAGCCAACAATGCCTCTTCGTGTTCTTGCCTACTATTGACGACGCCATTTTGGTGGTGTTTTGTGGGGTTAGGTTGGAGCCCCATTTTGCAATGGTTGTGATAGATAGAAAGTGTTGGCTGTTGCACTTCCTCTAGGACTTGGTTCTTCAAAAAGATGCTTGTCTCCTTCCAATTGTTCCTCACTTTTTAATTATTCTACCATGAGTGTTAAGAGTGGAATATGGGGATCAGTCTCTTTTCTTTTTCCTTTTTTCTGTATCTTTTTTTTCTGTGTGAGATTGAGTGATTTATATTTTGCACAAAACACAATCAAAACGGCGTCGTCAATAGCAGGCAAGAACACAAAGAGGCATTGCTGGCTCTCATCAAACACCGTACCCATGAAGTCAAACAACTCCATTATTATATCTCTTACTACACCTCTTAGCTTGAGGAAGGAGAAAAGAGGTTGTTAGAATCTAAATCAAAATTGGCTCTTTTATGAAGTCTAACTAGTGCAAGTAAAATCACACGTTGACGTTGAACAAGTGAAGACAAAACGTGAATCAAGAATTGGTTCCTTTCATAAAAGTGATAGTTCTTCCATGAACTACTTTCAGTCTAAGTTACGCCTTGATCATGTGAGTTCAAAATTTTCGCACTTCGTACCCTTGCCACCTTCTCCTTCTTTTGCTAGGATAAGGGTAAGGTCTGATAAGACTCAAAGCATCTCTTCTGAACAAGAAAGCACTGAAGTCCAAGACAAAGGGAGCAAAAGGAAGTTTTTTTAACAGAAAGAGGCGGACAAAGTGATTCCCTTGATACTAATAATTTTTCACCAGACTCCGTGCTTTATCAAACAATCAATCACTTCTTAAGTCAACACAAGAGGAGAGTTCGATGTATTGTTGTGTCTTATAAATGATCACCACTTTGTGACTAGTGCATTAAATAGAGAGGTTAACTTGTGGGAGGTTCATCCATTAGGATATAATAGAAGAGATCTTCTCTTCTAATCAGGGGACTCAAGTATCTCTATCAGATACTTTTACGTGGCTTACCAAGAAAAATAAGTTTTTTATGTGAAATATCCTTGTAATGAAAGGTAATCAATTGTCATCCAAGGGAGAATTGAACATGATGTCAATAACTATGATGACTCAAGAGTCCATATATGCTAACAATCCTTCGTTATCAAGACACATAGCTCCTCTGAATAAGGAAAATGATGTTGATGAAGTACATGTTACATAGAATGATCACAATAAAGGAATATGAGAGAATATTATAACACTTCCTGAATAGAAATAAGTAATGTTTTGATATTCATTTTAATTTTAATTTTAATTTTAATTCTATTTAATTTGACATTTATTTTATTTCTTTTTAAGTTATATATTAAATATGTTTTGATTTTTTTTCCACGTCATGGCTTATTCATCAAAGAAGACTTATACGCTTGAGAGGTCTTGCCATTAGTCATCTGGGTGGTGTCAGAGTCCCAGTTGACATAGACCCTTAGATTGGTAGCGCATGAGGCCATAATCATGCCCAATTTCTTAGTTATTTGTGTTTCCTAACACATCCAAAGGTCTCTATTTTGGTTCCAGACGTGGATCATGTGACTGAAGCATAAAAAAGATCTGATTTGACAGGATATTTGTGTAAGTGATTCATTTAAAGGTATTTTGTAGACAAACTTTGAGTTTGAGACTTCTATCTACACTCAGAAGGAGATTTTATCATCCATTGCCACAAAATTTAGACAATTTAAAACAAATTGGACAAGTTTCTATATCTATGGAAAATACAAGAGAAAGTCCCCTGTCAAAAGTATGGTATTGATGAAGAGACTTGGACCCTATTTGTCCAGAATCAAGAGGATCCTTCTTGACAAGTTTGTTATTTTCATCATAACTTAATTAAACCATATGATGTCACAACTCAATAATACAATGTGTATTTTTTATTTAGTAGGACAAAAGGAGAAAAGCACAAGACATTCAACCAAGGAAGGTCACCCCTTTAGGGGAACTAATGAAATAGGTTCTACATGTATTGCCAAGTTCAACGAGAAACTATATTGGTTGTGGTGCTCAACCAGTGTACTATCTCCTTCAAGTGTCTCATATTGACCATCCAGAGAGCACTTCAAATTGATATTTTAGGTTGGCTATATATCAAGAGATGTAGTATGTACATATACTACATCTGCTTTGAAACTGATGTAGAATGTCTCTCAAAACCAATATAAAATGTATTTTTTCTACTCGTGATTATTGTTAGCCATAAAATGACTATAAGGTTTATAATTTCAATCAACCTATGGATGAATTCAATTTGATTTCAAAAGAACTTAAATGTTAAATTTGAAACCAAATTTGATTTCTTTGACAAGGTTGATTTGAATTATAAGGTCTATGGCTAACAACAATGCCAATAATATGAATATTGCAACTTTTAAGGCTGGAAATATTGCCTCTTTTTACTTTTTGATTGATATCTTGAGTTTTTTTTTTTCTTCAAAATCAATTTAAGTAATGTCATATTTTTATTCTTTGATTTGATCACTCATTTTAAAATGTCTTTTATATATTTGATTAACTAAAATGTATAACTTGTTAAGTTTATATATT
>Ga0209489_106022_pt1 | contig 20048 bp, 11 predicted proteins | sample SiratrowhiteBW_FD_187527 | JGI IMG/M metagenome (GOLD analysis project Ga0209489, IMG submission 187527) | Root nodule microbial communities of legume samples collected from California, USA - Siratro white BW (SPAdes) (version 2) | ecosystem: Host-associated > Plants > Roots > Nodule | place...
AAATGATTTTTTTTTTTTTTTTTTTTTTTTTTTGCTGCATAATAATCATTACAATGCTTCATTGAATGTATTGTTCCAGAGTCCTGATGGTGATCTCATAGATTGTGTCCACAAAAGAAAGCAACCGGCTTTAGATCACCCCCTTTTGAAGAATCACAAGATCCAGGTACCCACTTAGATTCATTGACATTGAAAGGGAAAAGGTTGGTTTTTTTATTGGATATGTTTGAATGAATATGAATGCAACAGAGGGTAGCGTGTGAGATGCCAAAGGGTATGAAGGTGAAGGAAAAGAGTGAAATGGGAATGCAAGAGTGGCACAAAAATGGGACGCTGTGTCCCAAAGGAACCGTTCCGATACGGCGGAGCACGGTGCATGACGTGTTGCGAGCAAAGTCTTTGTTTGACTTTGGAAAGAAACGACGACGTTTCTCTCTCGCACGCAGCGACGCCCCCGATGTCGTCACCGGCAATGGCCACGAGGTACTTTTACTTCTGTGTTTATATTAATATTATCTTAATCTTAAATAAATCGTTATTTTAATAAACTTGTTGACTTTCATACTCGCAATAAATTTTAATAACTTTTATAACATTCATGCATATATATACAATAACTTTTAATTAATTCACCGTATAATAAATGCATCACATTGAACTGTAGTAGTACCGTTTAATCAACACTATTATTAAATATTTTAATGCTCTAAATGCGTTTTTAATTAAAGGAAATAAATTACCTGTCTCTTCTAACACAGATTATGTTGCATACTTAAAATGCTTGATACTTATATTGCGAAACCCACTCAGAGTTTATCTTAAGACTTTTATTTGTTTATCATTTTAAAGATTAAAATAGTTTTTAACTACACTCTTATTTTTTTAATTAATTCTCGGCACTTCACAATTCTAAGTATGAAAGTGAAACTCCAATAAGGTTATAAGAAAGGCTGTAAAAGAAAATAGGTTAGAAGAAGTTGGCAATTAATGTCACTGTTATAATACGTTTCCAGATTTTGACCGGGGCCACAAAGCATTTACAATCGGTTTATTTATTTATTTTTAATTTCCTACAATTAGGTATGTGTTGGCAAACAGGACAGATTTAAGATTTTAATATTTCTCTTTATTTTTATTGAATTTTACGAGACATAAACTTGTGAGTTATTAATACATTTTCTTAATTTTAATTCACACGTACATTTTAAATAATTATATATTATGTTGTTATTTATACATTAATTCAAATAATATATAATATGTGGATGTATGATGTAGCATGCAATCGCATACACTGGATCAACGCAGGAGGTGTATGGGGCAAAGGCAACAATAAATGTGTGGGAACCTTCTATTCAAGTGGTCAACGAATTCAGTCTCTCTCAAATTTGGATTCTTTCTGGTTCATTCGATGGCTCAGATCTCAACAGCATCGAAGCTGGATGGCAGGTATTCATGCTTTCATCATTAGCTTAATTAATCATCAAATTTAGAAACTAGGCTTAGGATTAGGGTTAATTAATCAAGAAATAATTAATAAATGGTTTGGTTTAGTTTGTATCTAAAGCTTTGATTGTTCTACTAGTCAGGTCAGTCCGGAGCTCTATGGTGACACCAGGCCCAGATTATTCACTTACTGGACGGTCAGCATCTTCAACTATTCACATCAACCTTTTAATCATTTTATTAACTTCCGTGAAGATTTAACAAGAATAATATAAAAAATTTGTGTGAGTAATGATTTTGTTGACTTTTTTCCATGTTGACATTGCACCACAATATTTAAAAATTAATATTTTTTAATTTATAAATAAGATATGTTTTTACTATGAAAAAAATGTGTTAATATGATATCACTTTAATATATATGATACCATTTTACTTGTTCAAATCATATTATACTAAAAGTATGATACCATTTTAGTTCTTCATATCATTATATTGAAGTATTATATTGAAATATGATACCACTTTACTTGTTTAAATTATATTATATTGAAAATATGATACGACTTTAATTGTTCATATAATATTATATTAAAGTATGATACACTTTAGTTATTGAAAACATATTATACTGAAGTATGAATTGATTTTAATTGTTTAGATGATATTATAATGAAATTGTACTAGGTTAATTGTAATATGTTTTGAAAAGAAATAGTGTGACATTCTTACAACTTCGTGTAATACAAAAAGAAGAATTGAAATTGTATCAAACTACCACGAAATCTTCCACTGACAATGAAAAAAATTGTAAAAAAATTGCACCAAATTGAGGAAAATACCGATTTTGTGGGTGATGCAGAGTGACTCGTATCAAGCAACAGGATGCTACAACCTTCTTTGTGCGGGTTTTGTGCAAACAAACAGCAGAATAGCCATTGGAGCCGCCATTTCCCCCATCTCATCGTACGACGCTAACCAATACGACATCACCATCCTAATTTGGAAGGTTCGTATAAATTTCTTCCACAATCCAAAAACCTTTTCACTCTTCTTCACTTCCTTTTCTAACATCAATCTCAGGACCCCAAAATCGGCAATTGGTGGATGAGTTTCGGCGACGGCACACTGGTGGGGTATTGGCCCGTAGAGCTATTCACACACTTAGCCACACATGCCACCATGGTCGAGTGGGGTGGCGAAGTGGTCAACACACGTGCCAACGGCCAACACACTTCCACCCAGATGGGATCCGGCCACTTTCCCGGAGATGGTTTTGGAAAAGCAAGCTATTTTCGTAACCTTGAGATTGTAGACACCGACAATAGTCTTAGCTCGGTGCACAACATCTTAACCCTAGCTGAGAACACCAACTGTTATGACATAAAGAGCTCCTATAGTAACGAATGGGGCACATATTTCTACTATGGTGGCCCAGGCAACAGTCCTCAGTGCCCGTGATCACTTCACATTTTCTTCATTACGTAACCTACCATCTTTCGTTTCAAGCACTTACATAGTATTGTTTTGGGTTAGTTCATGTAATGTCTTTGATTCTTTGCGTGTACGTAAATATAGAATTATTGTTGTTCAGCCATTTCCATTCTTGTTTCTGCTTTTTCACCTTTTTGTTTTGTTTCCTTCGGAAGGGAAGGAAACGAGTGTTTGTGTTGTAGCCAATAAGTCATCGACATTTTCTGGACGCATGTAAATCCATGCTTAAACACGATTGGAAATGGTCAGAGACATTCAATCACTTTCATCCAATATTAGATGAGAATTATGTGCCTCAGTTTAAAGATTTTTAAGTTTTTTTTTTTCACTCCCTTTGTTGTTCATAATAATACAGTGTGAGAACTAAAGTTCTTTTTCCTAATTGATAAAGGGAAACTTGGAATTGAACATGTTTATTATTAATTTAGAATAAAACAGTTTTTATAGTTTTTTTATATTAGTTCCGTGTTGTCATATTTGATCACACAACTCTTTTAGCATGGTTTGTGTTTAGGAATTTTAGACATCTTTCTCCATATGAATATTTTCTTTATGATCATAACTAATTTGAATAATTCAAATTTAATATATTATGATCAATATCATAAATTCTCTATCATTGTTTGAAATTAGTACGTTCAGTGTTTCCAACTTTCCATTCAAAAAGATTTTACTATATTTTTGTATAAAATATAACTCCTCCTATTACGGAATGCTGGACTGAGGAAGTCATTTTCTTAATATCCCTATTCCGGAATGAGTTATCCCGGAATAGATTTTTCTCGTAGAAAAAATATTTTAAAATGTACCATTTCGAAAATTATTTTGGAATGCGGAAACAGCTTTTAGAATAGCCATCCGGAATGTTTTTTCCATGAGAAAAATTTCTTCCAAAACCATCAATAAATTACCTTCACTTCACACCAGTGAACACAGCGGTGAACGATGACAGCAGTAGCGACAAACGATGATGGCACCGGTGACAGAGTTCTGGCGACAGCAGCCTGTTCAGAGAGCATAAGTGTGAAATAGATGAAGGTGGAGGAATATACAAAGGTGTAGGGTTGGGAAAGGTATAACTGACTGTGTAATAAAATATCAAGGGTAATATGGGAAATTAAAAATTATATGGAGGTGCAGGAAGAAGCCGTCTACATCCTTTTGTAGGCTGGGCTTTCAAGGCCCGATCCTCTAAACATTCCATCTCAGTCAAAAATAATAATAAGCTGAAACCGCAAGTTCAAGGTTCTGTTTGGACTGAAAACTGAGAGAGGGAATGAAAAGAAAGCACAATTTTTTTGTTTGAAAAATATAATTCTTTGAATTAAGGAAAAGAAATTAGAAAGTGAAGAAAAATAAATAAAATGGTAAAAATTTAGGAATGATGTTTGTTTCTTGATTACAAGATAAATTTTCTATACCAAAAACTCAAACATAAGACCATTTGTGGAGGGACTGCACACAGTCACAACAACTAACTATTAAATCTGTTACCATTTAACTTAACGACTCATTCATCCGTGTTGCCATCAGACTGATGCTGTTCAAACAACCAGATAGTATTTTCAAAGCCAGGCAGAAGACCAGACTGGTTTTACAAGTTATATAACAACACGATAACATGGCTAATGGCAAAAAGCTTCTCACACCTGATCAAATATTGCCATTTACAAGCCATACATTCCCCTAGCAATCTTAGTCTTCAAATTGATAATATACAAAATGGAATTGCAAAACGAACAAGGATCCACTTCATATTCCTCTGCAGCTACTCATTTTTCCCATTCCAAGTCTAGAACTTGAGAGTCACCCTTCCCTTGTAGGCCCACTGTGCCTCTGGATTGCTGATTAGTTATCTGGTCCCAACCCATAATGTGTGGCAATGCAAACTGCATTAGAAGACAAATTTATAAGTGAAAGAAGGTGCAAAAATATACATGTTGTAAGAAAGGAAGAGGTGAAAATGGAATTCAAGTTTCGTTGAATTCAACCCGAAGGATTACTTAAGTCAAGTGACAATGCGGTTTGAAACTACAAAGGTCAGCATATAAGCAAGGTATAAGATGACTAGCCTCCGTCTTCGTTTTCATTTAGGGACTCGCAAATATAATCTCCCTCCCCTAAGCTTCTACATATGTTTATGATTGACTGAGTTTCACAAAAGGAACAAGAAGAAAAAGAGAGAAGGAAGAGAACAGAGCAGAAGCAAAACAAGAAAACTTATTTTTGATATGTTGAGTGATAGTACAAAACATTGGCGCAACGACCAACTATATAGAAAGAGAGGAAAACCAGAAATTGAAATGTCCAAACTAAACAAGACCATCAGACTGTCTAAACAAATCATCATCAACCAGTCTAAGTATGTCATAGACTATCTAAACAGGTCATAGAGCATAAGACTGATTAAACATATCTTAGACTGTCTAAATTGACAAGCTAGCAGACCATCATCAAATGATCAAGCAAGCAAGCAAACTGTCTAAGAGCATCAAGCAACATAAGGGTTACCCTTTCAGCCTCGTTTTGCTTGAATGCTCTATGTCATATACTTGAGCAATAATCATTATTTGACCTCATATATTGCTTTTTCTTTTCTTGCAGGAAATAGAATATGGTGCCCGTGTGGGATATGGATCTTCTGCAGTCCAAAAATGAACTGCATCCCGTACAGTTTCAATATAATGGCCTTCATTAACACCACACAATTATTTATATAAAACAAACTTAACATTTTAAGGGTCAAGATCCTTATAGTTTCTAAATCAACTCTAGAGTATCTGAATCCATCCTTGTGTGTGTACTTGGTTCACCCATGCTTATACTAGCGAAACAAGAATACTTTCACCGGTTTAATCACTAGTACAATTTTATATATAGCTAATCTTAAGTTCTATTTATCTATATTATATTATGAACGAAACCCGCACGGACAGTTTTCACAGTAAAAAAAAATAGCATGTAATCAACTATGTATGCAAAAAAGGAAGTTCACGAATGCTAATAAAAATGTCAACAGAAGCACACTTGATTTCTGAATTTCTAGTTTCTGGATCATAAAGGTACTAAATTTAATGGGCCATAAATGATGAATCAAGATTCAGAAACTAAGCAGATAAAAGGCATACACTGCAAGCTGTCTTCATTACAGCAAACTCAGCAGTTGTGATAGGAACACTGAAGTAGTCTTTGGTGTTTAACAGGTTGTTGACAACAGCTGCCAAAGAACGTGCATCAATCAGAAAGAACACAGGGTGCATTGTGCAATCTATAGTACACAGCAAAAAAACAGGAAAACTAATGAAAAAAAAAAAAAAATCTTACTCAATGACACAAAGTATCCATTGCTGTTTGCATTAGGCTTAATTGATAAGCTCTTCCTTACTTGACCAGCATTACTGCAACATAATAGGATTACAAAGCAGTCATCACTATTTATCTTCGATGTGGTACAAATATAAAAAAAAAAAAAAAAAAAAAAAAAAAAAAAAAATCTCACTAAAAGGCTAACGATAATGCACTTTTGATTCAACCCCATTATAGTTCTCTCATACTATATTTAGTTGGCCGTCAAAACCTAATCCAAGAGCTATGAAACCAACCTTGATAACATTGAAGGGTCATGAAAGAATTCAGAGGAATCTTGAGAGCCCATCGTTATCAAAGAACCAACTTCAGTGGCGGAGAGAGCAAATCTCTACAAAAAGGTAATTACTATGAGAGAGATAATCAAAAACAAGTCAACAACCCGGTGACCTTTAACCATGGAAATGGAATAGCAAAAACAATTACCTGTCTCTTCTCCCAGTCATATTTGCGCTCTCCAATAGAATGCATGAAAGTCATCATCATTGAACCACGTCGATCAACTACAACAGTCCCGGACTATGACAAGTGGAGTTCATAAATATGACATATCGGTTAAAAAAACACACAAAAAATGTCCATTAAATAAACTTGTTAAAAGAAAAAACAATCTTACATCCAACTTAGTAAAAGTTGGAAGACAAGGACTCAACGAGAATGCCGCTTTGCCCTTGTAAACAGTATAAGGAGCAAATATACGATCCGAAGCATATCCTGCAAGACAAGTTCATAGCAGAAAAACAAAAGTAAAAGTAAAGCCCAGTAAGTTCATTGCAGCCTCAACAGATAGCAAAATTATAAGCACTGGTTTAAAGCAATGCCTTTGGCAGCATAATTATTTGTAGCAGTAGAAATGCCAGCAGAGTAGGTAAAATCACGCTTATCCCGCAGAGAGTCTCCAACTTCAACATTTCTAGATGACAACACTTCCAACAGCCTATGCCTGTTTCACAAAGTTGTAAAATTTAAAAGCATCTCTCGAAGATTCACACCACATTAAGCAATTTACAACAAAATTCTCCCAAACCCTTTTTATAAAAACCTAATTTTTTTATCTGGGACGACCCACTTTGATGCTTATTATTTAGTGTTCAGACAAAGTTGTGAAAAATAATGGATTAGCAAGTCGAGGTAATAACTGAGAGTGAAGAGAATGGGGGGAATGAACAAATAGTTGAAGTAAAAAGACAGAGAGTACCTAGAAGTGGAAGTGAGATGAAGCACACGAGATAGCTTGAACATTTTGGAAAGCTTTTGTCTTTTCTCTTCTCTTCTTCACTTGCCCCGAGTTTTTGGGGTTTATTGTTCATGTCCAGTTCAAATTGGAATTGGAAAATGCTACCGGTAAACCTCACCCCTAAACGACGCCGTTGATGACTGGCAAAGTTCAAGCCTAAGCCCAGGCCCAAGCCCAAGCATCAGCTTCATTAAGATTAAATAATTTTTGTAGGAATTGCGAATATGTGATTAGTCTTTGTTACTTATAAAAGCAATTGCAATTGTAATTTCAAAATCCTTTATATAATACCAAAAATAGTTTATGTTTGATTTACTTATCTTCTTTTTAAGTTTTTTCTTATATTATATTTTTTTTACTACTTATTCTATGCGTTCAACTCTCATTTAAATCAATTTAGAAGCCATTAGCAAGTTTTTTTTTCTTTGGATTATTTTAAAAAAATTATGTTATATTTGTAAAATCCATAAGAAATGTTTGAATTGCAACAACAAAAATTAAATTTTAATTTATTAATGTATTTATTTTAAAAGATAAGTAACATTATACAAATACTCATAAAATAGTATTTCTTGTCACAGTATAATGATAATAATTTGTTTAATATTTTATAATAATTATTTGGTACATAAAATCATAATTGTACCAGTTTATTTGATGACAAACAATTCTTTATTATTATTTGTTATCACACATCGCACAGGACCGGTTGGTTTTAGCAACAACAATATCTCCTCGTGCTGATTCTCTGATTGCTCCAAGAACTGCTCCTTAGCGTACCGAATGCTCTGAAATTCACCGTCCCGGGAGGGGGGTCCTACAGGCACTCCGACGCTCAAGTCAATTTAGGATTAGAGTGTGCAGGAATAAAGATCAGAGTTTAAAATAGATAAATTAATATTTTGTTTTATGACTGCTAGAAAATTTTAAACATAAACATGTATAAAATTGTAAAAACTCAAACTTTTATTTTGTGTAAGATTAGATTATTTATTTAAACAATTGAAAATTCACTTCTCAGCAACTTTATCTTTGAAAATTTTTAAGGTTATTTTAAAAAAAAAAAACTCACCAAATAACAATTTAAATAGAGATATATTAGCAACGTAAAATAGTTGTATAGGGTTATTTAATTACAAATTATTGGGACGATTTTATGATAAATAATTTATTATATGTTCATTTATAATTACATTATAGTGTGAAAGTAAGTATTTGTTTTTGAACAATAAGTAATGTTAAATAAAGTAATATCATCATAAAATAAAAATATCCACAAAAGCACTTATTCAAAGTTAAGTTATTTTTCTATTTATTATCATTACTTGTTATAATATACGGTTGACCAAATTATAATAACAGATGAATATCTTATAACTAAACCAAAGAGCAATTACTAAAGATATTGTTGTTGCTGGAGTCAATTGGACTCTTGCGAGAACATTTTTTTGTACTATACGGTTGACCAAGATACAACCAAATTATAATAACAGCTGGATATCTCATAACTAAGTCTGTTATAGAATCATAACAGAGTAACAAAGTACAACAGAATGGATCCAAACACATTAAGCACACTACTACGCCTATAAATACAGGTTTGATCACAACACAAGAGATATTTCTAAACTCTGGCCTAAATTACCTGCACTCTCTACCCAATTCTAACTTGAGCGTCAGAGTGACCCCCTCCCAAGACGGTGGAATTTGGAGCACTTGGGACAATAAGAAAGGAGTGACATCAGGAGCAACCAAGGAGCAATCACTGAAGATATTGTTGTTGCTGGAGCCAACCGGTCTCTTATGAGAACATTTTGGCACCTACCGTGGGGCCGAGATTGACCTAGCAACAATAACGACGAAACTAGAAGCTAACAGAATAATCAAAGATTTTGCCCTATGATTTATTTTCTTTTTATTTACGCTATTTTTATATTGTTTCATGTTCTTTTCAATTTTGGTTTTCGATTTTTCATGTTCCTAATTATGATACAAATCTTGAGTTCTTCCATAATTCTCAAGACATGATCATGCTTTTAGATCGAATGGAGAAGCTGATCATGACGTGTCAAAACCTAGACGAATTAAGGAAGGGTGAAGCATAGTTCGAAGTGTTAAGAGAGTGGCTTAACTTTGATGGTGCTCAATATTTCACTCAAGCTGCATGACGATAGGAGTTTGAAGAATCTATAATTAAAGGTTTATGAATGAAGCACAGTTCGAAGTGTGAAGAGAGCATTAAAGATCCACCACTTCACCTTTTAACGTGGCACCATAACAACCACCCAAAATAAAGGCCAACATTAAACAACCCCAAAACGGGGACAAAGACACACACTTCCACAAACCTTCATCATCTCGAAATCTATCTACATCAAATTTCACCCTCAATTTCATCCATCATCAACACCCTCACTCCCCTGCACTCAAACTCACCTGTGTCCCCACCATGTGCCCAACTTAGCCACCATGCACTAATAAGCCCATCGCCATGCGCCCTCTCTCCCTTCTGCACCCTTTTCAAAACTTTCCCTCTCTCATCCATGCGCCTCTATGTCACTGCCATTGACGCCTGCCACTTTCTTCCGTGGTAACTTTTGTGGCATCCCCTACATATACGACTTTAGCTAGAAAGTCGTGTCCCGGAGAGCAACCAATGCACCTCTGCTGCACCCTCATGCGTGCCATGCACCCCCACAAGCACTCCTACTTCACCTCCTACCTTGCAAACCAGGTTAGCCGCAAGGTTTGTAAGCTTGGCCTAGTGCAGTCACGTGTCCGCAATACGCTTCACCACATCAACACCATTATGGAGTGCGCAAATGCTCTGAAAGGTGTTTATCACACCCTTAAAAGCCTCTCCCACTACTCATCGCCTAATCGCCCTTAGAATGAACCTCCACCCAATCCCTACAGTCGTCGTCCACTTGCCGTCACGTCTCTCAGCATCGCTGGCGCCCTCATCTCTAAGGGCTCTTACCATGGTACACCACAAGCAACACTGCTCAAGGCTTAGCAAGAGCCTCCCATGCACCTTCCGCCTGCACAAATCTCTAGCATGCAATTCTACCATACACCTTCCCTCATGGTGTCTCCCCCCATGCAATCTGTCGAGTCACCATGACGCCATGCGCCTCCACCAACCACCACCAAGCCATGTACCTCCATAATAGCTGCACCAAACGAACTAAATTGCACGGCATGTCTTTCATGCCGGAAAAGATCTCCCAAAGCTAAAGCAAAAAGAAGATTACCAAATTGTGATCTAGTTTGTGGATCCAAGAGATACTGGGACAAAGCTTCCATTATCTGCTCAACACTGAAGCATCACTTCTATCACGAACCATAAAAGCAACAAATGGGCGAGCCCCCATGAAGAGGTCGGTTCATTCGAAGAGGTGTCTGGGTCTGGCGTGTGAGGGGATCGCGTTGACGCAACTGCTCAATTAGCTACGGAGATTGCTGAAGATAATCTCCCTAGCCGAATAGGGTGTGATTGGGCGAGTTACCAAGTCACTCGTCAATTTACTAAGTATCGCTGGTCGTCGATGGCGGAAAGCTACTCGGCAGCGTATCACATTTTTGCTAAAGGTATACCATAAGGGGCGCTTTCTACATAGGGGTGCTCGGCCATTGATAATGTGTGTCATGGGCGAGAAGGTCAAAAACTGACTTCTTCTTCATATACGCGTGCCTCTTCACATATTCACTTGTTCGGATTCCTTTTGACGAGTTCACCATGGGCGTATTGCGTACCCTGAACCTAGCTCCCACCCAACTGCACCCCAATTCCTGGACGTCTCTTCGCGCCTTCTGTATACTGGCAGAGATGTTTCGATTGAAACCATCTCCCCATGTATTTTTACAGTTCTTGCCCTGCTTGGTCAGTTAGGTGGTTATCACTAGTTAACCATTTTAGAATCATGGGAGGATGCCCTCAAGCGACATGGGAGAACACCCTCGGGCGACATGGGAGGTCGCCTATAGACGACACGTTTGCTGTTTCGAATGTTGGGAGGTTATCTTCGAGCAACGCCATGGGAGGTCACCCTTGGCCCACACATTCCCCATTTCAAATGTTGGGAGGTTGCATTTGGGCGACATGTTCCCCATTGTGTATCATGGGAGGTCTCCTTTGGGTGACACATTCCCCATTTCGAATGTTGGGAGGTCGCATTCCCATTGTGTATTGTAGGAGGTCACCTTTGGGCGACGCATTTCCCATTGTATATTGTTGTCCTTCACATTTGCACCTTTCATAAAACTTAGTCAAATTAGAGCAAAGTCCATTTCGTTAACATAACTTCAACGTGGAAAATACATGATAGGAAATTCAACTAAAATAAAATTTCAAGTGTGTAGCGTTCCATGTTCTGGGTATGGGTTTGCCGGCTAGAGTCTCTAGGCAATAGGCTCCCCTTCCAGCTAAGCTTTGAATGAGGAAAGGTCCCTCTCAATTGGATGAGAACTTCACTTTGTCTTTTCTCGCATTGTTTCGCATTCTACACACGAGGTCATCGGGGTGAAAACATCGTGGATTCAGCTTTGAATTGTATTTCCTTGCCACCCTCAACTTTCCGGCTTCATCCCGTATTTTTTCCCTATCTCAGAGCTCGCTGATGAGGTCAAGATTGGCCGCCAAACTTTCATTGTTCATTGATAGATCCGCAAGTTGCCAACAGAATGTGGGGTCTCCAACTTTCACAGGAATCATAACATCAGTGTCATAAGTTAGACTGTACAATGTTTCTTGAGTTGAGGACTGTGGAATGCATCTGTAGGCCCAAAGTACTTCGAGTAGCTCCTCAGGCCACCTCCCTTTGGCCATACCTAGCCATTTTCTGAGTTCGTTGAGGATGACATTGTTGACGGCCTTGGCCTGTTCATTACTCTGAGGATGCTCTATTGAGCTAGTTATGTGTTGAATGTCTAGACCCTTATAGAAGTTTATTAGCCCCCGGGCTGTGAACTGTCTTCTGTTGTCGGTTATGATGGTATGAGGCATACCAAAATGGCAAACAATGTTTTTTCAAACAAAGTCCTGGACTTTCCTTGCAGTGATGGCGGCAAAGGGCTCAGCTTCAATCCACTTGGTGAAGTAATCGACTCACACTAGTAGGAATTTGCACTGCCCTTTTCCTGGTGGGAAATGTCCTATTATGTCCATTCCCCACATGGCGAAGGGCCATGAGGGCGTAATGCTATATAAGACTTTAGGTCAGGCGTGCAGGAGGTTCCCATACTCTTGGCATTGCTTACATTTTTGCACAAATGCAATGCAATCCGTCTGAATCGTATGCCAGTAGTAACCTGTCATCACTACTCTGTTTGCCATACTCCTCGCCTCCTAATGAAGTCAACAAATTCTCGTGTGCATTTCTTTCATGATGCATTGTGCTTGACCACGAGTGACAAATTTCAACAATAGTTGAGAGTAGCCTTTCATATACTGTTCTTCTCCAACCAAGACGTACCGAGCACTCTTCGCCCGCATTATCTATTCATCTTCACCTTCACGTGATATTTATAATGATCAAATTTTTAAGGTATCGTTACGATTGGTTGAGGCTCTAAGGTATAGCAGCCTTTATAGACTGTGACCGTTAGTAGTTGTCTGGTGAGTTGGCATTTTGGGGTTGAGTGATTGAGTGGGTGGTGCTTCGATCTCAACTGTGCCCTATTCAGCCTAAATCGAATACTACTCGGCCATACCTCTTGACATCATTCGGCTATACCAAATGTGACCCAATCATAATCTTGTATGGGCACTACTCGACCATCACATGTACAGTAACATAACCCACTTATGAGAAGTTGAGACTTTAAAAGATGAAATAAGATAAACAACAAGAAGAGGATATTTCATAATTTCTAAATCAGTGCTAAACAATTTTCTTGATCTCTTCATGTTGTGTTTTTCTCCAATTGATTTGTGAAGAAATGACACAAATGAAAAGGGAGAAAAAGTGAATATACCATTATCCTTCTTGACATCCTCACACCTTCCTTTTGCAGTAGCGATCCCAATCAAGAATTGTGGTGCAGCCCTCGAAACTAGGCGACTCATCAATGAGGTCAATCATGATCTCAATGCGAAGGAGACTTTCAGAAGAATTACTGTCATTAAACGCGAATTTGGCATCGAAAGAGGAAGCAATACGAGAGTAATTGGAGGAGGACTCCATCGCCCTTCCTAGATCAAATAAATCCAAACTAAAAGACTCTCCAAAGTAAGTCCATAAGAGCACAAAAAAAGGTGTTTTGTTATTCCTTCCCAAACCTTTTTAACTGAAATTATGTTGTTTATGATGGTTGTTATATACTCTGTGTCAGAAAGGTGTAAGGTTCACTCAATCTTACCTTTATAAAGTGGTGGGTGGGTGGGTACGTTGTTTATTGGGATTTGTTTCTTTGTCAGATGTGAGGTGTGTTCTCAATGCAAGGGAGATGGGGAGATTGGTTCGTTGGAGGTGGCTAGGTACTTGTCGGCCTGTGTTTTTTCTATAGTAGGCGTCTCATAGGTATGGCTGACAACTTGAGGCTGGAACGATTGTTAGTGGTCATCATGTTGTCGGAGGACCGCATAGTACACTAGCCTCCCGGGCTTAAGTAGTTGCTTGAACATATTAGTGGATGTTGTCAGCCATGCTCCCTGATGGCCGTATAGTACACTAGCCTTCCAAGTCTGAGTAGTTATAGGACTATGAGAATCGTGTAAGTGTTTGTTGACAGTTGTGTTCTCGAATAGCCGTATAGTACAATAATTATGTGTGCTTCTTTCTTGAGACCCTATCTTTTGTTTTTTTTAACGGTTCCTTCTTACTTTGTTTCCTTTTATTTTTGTGTTTTTTAGCATTACTTCTGTTTGATTTTGGTTTGCTTACATAATGATGACAATGTAAATTTTAACATAAAGAATTATGGAAGAACATGCATATTGGTATAAAGAACGAAACTAAGAATGACAGAGCACACGAATATTCAAAGATCATCATAGGCTCATACCTCTCGGCATCTATTTCGTCATAATTTTAATCTTTCAGATTCTTCTTTGGGTCGACTCATTTCGTGTCTTCTGTAATTCTAGTATGTTATTTCTTCTTTTTTTCTCTATCTTTGAACACTTTCTTGCTTCTCGATGATATGTATTTTCTGTCTACATGAACTTCGTTATCAAAACGAAGAATGACGAAATGATTTCCTCTCTCTTTTTTAATTACTTTTCCTTCCCTTTAACTAAAATTTCCGCTTTTTTTTTCATCGACCGCGTGAGGGAGGTGTTGGGCCCCCTGGAGCCGCACCCACATAAAAAGGGTGCATGAGGAGGGTGATGAAGGTGGGGTAAGAAAAAGAGGAGGACAAAGAGCATAAAAAAACCAAAGAGCACCGCTCCTCCTCTCGTCGCTCCCCGACCAGACTCCGTCTGTCGACAACTTCTAGTGATTGGGCCGTCGCCATGGACTTTCTGAAGTACGACCTGATGGTGTCTAATCCCATCAATGTCCAACTTAACAATTATGAGGTCGGTCCCTACTCGGCCACTACCTCCGTTTCAGATCTGCACATTGTCTTTTTGGAGCTTACCTCCTATGCTATACTCCTTAGCCGCATTATGAGCGACAGTTAATGAAAAGGGAGAGTGATGGTGTGGAGAAATTGAAGGCAGATCTGGAAAGCTCTTCCGTCTCTCTGAAAGCTGCCCTTTCGGCCAATATCAACTTGGCTGATACTAATAAAGATCTAGAGGAGAAGCTGGAACGAGCCAATGCGGAGGTTAGTCTTCACCGCGAAAGGTGCTCGATCGTCGAGCAGAAGGAAGCAGACACCAACCGAAGGGCCAACAGTCTTCACGAAGAAGTGGTGGAGTTGGAGAGGGAAGTCACGGCACTAAAGGCCGATCACAAAGAAGATCGCTGCCATTGAGCCAAATTAGAAAAAGAACTGGGTGAACTCCAAGACCATGTCATTGAGCAACACGACAAGAGATTAGACCTGGTCGTGAAGCAAGCGACCTTCTTTTACAAGATTCACATCGATAAAGGGAATTTTAACAACCAGAAGGCCTTCTACAAGGGCGGGTTGCTGTCGCTAGAAGACATGTCAGACGAAAGTGAGGAGGTGGAGGCGGACGACGAAGAGGAGGCACGGAGGAGGACGAGAGGGTGGCTACTCGGAGGGTTGATATTGTAAATATTTTTTACGAAGTTTATCATGTGATTGATATCTTTGACGGTCGTATGTTCTTCGTTCGTTCCTCACAATATAACGTTGTAAGTGTCCTGACTGTATGAGTTCTTCTATCTTATCTTTCAGGATCATTGTGGTTGCGATGGTATCGATAGTGCTTACTTTGATCCGCCCGTGGGGGTGAAGGAAACTTGCGTGATGCCATGATGAGTTCGGCGCTAAGTGCTTAGGGCATATACTTCGCGAACCTTGGAGCCCAGGGTCCCTTATGGGACTTTGGTGGATTATGATTCAATTGTTTCGCTTTTCCTGGTTCTGCTCAGCCATGGCTTGACCTTTGAACTCCCTGAGTTCTTCTACCTACATAAACTTGGTCGCCCTTTGCGGAGCCATCCATATTAGCAGTTAGCTACATACACAAACTATCCGCAAAGGGTCTCGGCCTAAGGGCTGTGATCAAATGATGCATAGCCACCTCCGAAATAAGCCTGCGAATGCACAAGGCAACTTTGTCGATCCTATCCATAAACGTTCGCAAGGACTCTTCTTTTTCTTGTCGGATATTTACCAGTGCAACGGATGTCATGTGATGAGGTTTGCTAGTTGTGAACTGTGCTGCAAACTTGGCCTTCAGGGTTTTGAGTGAGTCAATAGTATATGGGGGTAGCCAAGTGAACCAATTGAGTGCAAGCGCTTTCAAAGAAGTAGGGAAGACCTTGCAGTAGATGTGGGCGTCAATTGTATACAAGGTCAATTGGGCGACGTATGCATCAATGTGCTCGTCTGGATCCCTTGACCTATCATATCGGTTAGGATAGGGTTTTTCCAATTGCTTGGTAACTCAGTCGCCATTATCTCATCCGTGAAGGGATACTTTCCAAACGAATTGGCGATCGTGGTGCGTGACGCTTCTTCTTGTCTGTTCTTTCGGCGAGAGCCTTCCTCTTTTTGGCTTTAACGTCACGAGTAATCTCATCTCCGGCCTTCATGCCGAGAGCCTTCTCCTCTTCAACTTTCACGCTGAGAGTCCTCTTTCCTTCGGCCTTCGTGTAGGGAACCTTCTTACTCGATTAGGTTTTTGCCTTTAACTCGCTCTCGCTCCGCTTTGTCAACCCTTTGCTTTTTATTCTCTTCTCGGAGCCTGTCCAAGGCCCCAACTTGGCGTGTCACATCTTTTTTCTGCTATTTCCTTACCATTTCCAATTCCCTCTTCATCTCGGCCAAAACAGTCGTCGAGTCTCCTCCTTGATGGTTCTGCTGACTCCCATGATTCCTGGTTGTCACCATTGCTTCATCGAACTAATCTCGACCCCACGGTGGGCGCCAAAATGTTCTAACAAGAGACCGATTTGCTCCAACAAGCAACAATGTATTTGATCGGTTCCTGTAGGTTTCAAGTTTCATTTTCTGTTGTGTTGTCCTGTCTGATCTCGAATACTTCAAATGCTCACAATCCCGGGAGGGTGTCCTGCATGTATTTCGACGCTCAAGTTAGATGAGTCTGAGTAATACAGGATAAAGTGGGATAGAGTAACAATACCTTATTTGTTGCGGCTGTCTTTCCTTTTATAGTGCTTGAATGGGCCTCTGGGTAAATGGGTTGGAGGCCCATTTAAGCTATGGAGATCCCATGTTGATGGTGACCACATGGGTGTCATGCGTCTGATGATCCTAACGAGACAAATATTTATGCTTGTGAAGTTATGGCGAATAGTATTTGGTCGGCCTTATGTTAGACCGATAAATATTCGGTTGGCCAACATATTTGTGTTGTGCAATTATATATTGTTTAGGTTGTTAGCCCTTTTTATAGTATAAGAATGTAGAAAAAACCTTTTTTCCCTTTTTCTTTTTCTCTTTAAATCCACCGAAAACCACACATGGTTGCACCTCATCAATCTGAGAACAACAGAAAATTACAAGGTGTCCGTCACAAAAGATTTCTCTTTTGTATATGACAGCTCAGTTAAATTTATGTACTCAATGCACTTACAACGTTAAGGTCCCAAATTTCTATGGAAGGTTCCATTGAGCCCACAACTATGAAGTTCCATGTGATCACAATGAAATTATATTAAGCTCATAAAATAAAGCAAAGATATCAACCAGGTCTCTAATATTTTTAAGCATAAGTTAAGATTATACATCCATCTAAAACAAAAAATGAGACTAAATATTCCCTAACTCGAAAACAGTGGTCCAAACTAGTCCACTTACTAACCAATTCTCTAGCAACAATAGTGAAAATCTAAAGTGGCTCTTCCAAGCACAATAACCACTTGAAGGGAGTACTCTCCACCTTCTGCCTCTAGAATGGTGACATTTGACAATTAATTTGGACAATGACATTAGTTTGCAGTCTGTACCTCACTCTAAGCTGTAAATACAAAAAAAAAAAAAACAAACAATTGACTATGTTTTCAGGAACTACACATTTGTAAACCAAATTTAATTTAACAAATCACTTACCTTTGATTATCCATCCTCAACTCCATCAGATGCAGCCATGTATTTATACGAAAGAAACTACTACCAAAGAAAATAAACCCATTAGTCACATATGTAGAGTAGGACATTGCCATACATACATGCCTCAGATGAAAACCACTAAGCTAAAACAAACCAAGTAGTGGTTTACACACATGTTTCACACATGAAAACCAATAAGGTTTGAAAAGCCCAACACATGATGGTTTACTCTGTTGACCTAAGTGGTTCATTGAGTACGACTCTGGCATACATACATGCCTCAGATGTGGAAAATGGTTTCCTTTGTTCACCTAAGTGGTTCATTGAGTAGGAATTTTGCATACATACATGCCTTAGATGGAAACCACCAATGAACAAAAGCAAACCAAAATGTGGTTTCCTGTGAATAGCTAAGCAGTTGACTCAGAAGGACTTATGCATACATACATGTCTCAGATAGGGAAACCAACAATCAACAAAAGCAAACCAAAACGTGGTTTCCTATGAAAGTGGTTGACTCAGAAGGACCCACATACTTACACGTCTCAATTAGGGAAACCAACAATCAAGAAAAGCAAACCAACATATGGTTTCCCATGAATATCTAAGCAGTTGATTCATAAAGACTTTCCTATACATACATGCCTTAGAGAAGGAAACCAGCAATGGACAAAAGCAAACTAAAACGTGGTTTCTTATGAATAGCTAAGTGATTCACTCAGAATGACTTTCACATACATACATGTCTCAGAGAAGGAAAACAGCAATCCACAAACGCAAACTAAAATGTGGTTTTCTATGAATACCTAAGCGGTTAACTCATAAAGACTTTCGCATACATACATGTCTCATATAGGGAAACCAACAATCAAGAAAAGTAAACCAAAACGTGGTTTCCAATGAATAGCTAAGTGGTTGACTCAGTAGGACTTTCGTATACATATATGTACAAACAAGAAAACTACGAACGTAAAAACCCCTAAGAAGTGATTTTCTTTGTTAGAAGGAAGAAATTGACATACATAAACTAAGCACAGATGGAAACCACCAACAAAAAACATACCAAGAGACCATTTTTCGCATACATGTATCACATACAAAAACCAACAACGAAAAACAAGCTAAGAAATGAAATTTTCAGTGACCTAACTGCTTGAGAGACCAATAATGGTTTAAGTTCATGTTTGATATAGCAAAATATTTACTTCGCATGGTATTCACTTTGCAAAGTGACAATCACTTACCTTAGATGACACACGACGACGAAGCAACACGGTCATGCTTTGCAAAACGGTGGTCGCTGGCAAACCCGTCCTCCAATTGAACGTCGGAAGCAAAACGTAGACCTTTCTACGTGAAACCCATCCTCTTTCTCTGTTCTCTCTCCTTCAGCATGCGAACAAAATGTGGGAAAGTGAAGCGTTTTCCCTCTGTTCACGTTACAAAACCCTAAACCAAATTACTCTTCACTCCCTTGCAAAAGGACAAACCTTTTCCACTTATCTTAAATGCTTAACATTTTTCTCTTTGAGCCACACAGAACCTGTGCCACGAAGAAGTGTCAAATGGGAGTAACTCCTTCAGTAGTGTCAAAGTATCATTTTTCTAAAAATATAACACTAACTTCATTAAAAAAATATATAAGAAAATATGTTTTTCTAAGGATGGATAAAAAAATAAATAAAAAAATATTTGCTTGTAAAAGTAATCCAAAATAATAAATATCGATAACTAATATGTTAATATATTTTTAAATTATTTTTAACTTCAAATTTAAATTAATAATAGTCTTTAAATCGATAATAATAAAAAAAACAAATAACCAGTTAATAGAATCAATATATATATA
>Ga0209489_106023_pt1 | contig 20048 bp, 9 predicted proteins | sample SiratrowhiteBW_FD_187527 | JGI IMG/M metagenome (GOLD analysis project Ga0209489, IMG submission 187527) | Root nodule microbial communities of legume samples collected from California, USA - Siratro white BW (SPAdes) (version 2) | ecosystem: Host-associated > Plants > Roots > Nodule | place: USA...
ATCTCCTTCGACTCTCACCACCTAGTAATGATCATCTATTTGATTCCTATTACTAGTAGAGTCAGGATATCAATCGTTATTGATCAGATCCTTAGACAATGCACTTCCTAATTAACCAAGACACGGGTGTTTTCTTTCCTGAAAACACTAGCCTAGGCTTTGACAAACTTTATCAACACTCTTAACAATATCACATTACAATATAGATCTCTACTCATACATTCATTCACTTATAAATCTCAATCTCCACTTCAATTTCAACATTTAAAGAAATCAATAAACTACCAATATAATTAAACTTAAATTATCAATTAATTGGTTTTACTAAATACATACATTGCATTCGAAAAGAGCTAAACATTCAGAAACAAAAAGTCAAAAAAAAAAAATTTTTTTTTTTTAGCTTGGGCGAGACCAATTTCGCCCGGGCGAAAATACCCCTCGCCTGAGCGAAAAATTTATCGCTTGGGTGAAAGTAGTTCAGAGAGCAAGGTCTATTTTTGCCTGAGCAAAAATACTCTCGCCTGGGCGAGAATACCTCCTCGCTTGGGCGAAAGATTTCTCGCCTAGGCGAAAACACTTCAGAGAGCACACTTGCTCCAGGGGCTTCCTCGCCTGGGCGAGTAATTTTCCGCTTGGGCGAAAACAGTCCAGAGAGCATACCTGCTACTCGAAACTATTCTCGCCTGGGCGAGATGATGTCGCCTGGGCTAATTATGCAGAAAAATCAACAGAATTCACTATATCAGAGTTACCATGCATGTCTCAGATGACTAAATTGGGTGAAAATCAAGCCACATACACAATGAATGATCTACCCTAACACAAATTATCTATTCAACAGATCAACATATCATCAATTTTCACACAACTATCTCATACATGCAACATTCAATTCGACATTTCAGACCTGCAGGAAACTTTACCAGATACAAATTGTACAATTACTACAATCATTAACTTCTCTATTCAAAAATTTGTAAATCAAATAAACACTAAGGTTAGCTTCCCTTACCTTAATCGCAGTGAAAGTTCTCTTTAACACTCCCAAAAGCTTAAGATCCTCAGGAACTCGAATCTGCACCAAAGGACCTCTGATCAACGATCAGACTAACACACTAGGAAACTGAGCTCACAGAGGCACCGTCTGATGGCTCAGATGCCACATGCGAGCTCAGTAAGCAGAGGAAAAACAAAAACCTAAATCTACTCTAAGGAAAAGGGGCAGAAAATGAACTTACTCTAACGGAGGTTCTGATCGGATAAACTTGCTCTATTCTCCGCCACAAGTCCAACGGTGGGCTCCGCTTGAGAAACTGATGAGGTATGGAAGCAGAGACTTAGAGAGAAGTCAGAAGAAAAGAGGTTAGGGGTTTTAGAGAGATGATTACTTGAGTTGAAAATAAAATAAAATTATATATATATATTATAGCATTATACGGACTATGATAACCTCAAAACATGTACACATCAACTTTACATGTAGCTTTTGATTAAAAGCAGACATTCACGATTAAAAATGCAATCTCAATAGTAAATTCGTACCTATATATACTAGGTAAGAAACAAAAACCAAGATAATGAAAGGTGTCAAAGCTAATTAAACAGCAAGTATAATTAAAACACAATTAAAACGACAGTTTCACTATGCAAGAAGTTTATATATAATTAAGCTTGTGAATAAATTTAATTTAGTGACCGCATTATAAATAACGATATAAACATGTGTTTTCTTAGTGGAAATCATGTTAAGCTCTCTTTCTAAGTATAGTTATTTTTTATGGTGACGCTAATATTTTCTAATAAATGCACTGTTATGGTTAAAAGCAGAACAAAGAGAATGTCCCGTGATTAAACAGTGTTTGGAAACGTTCATGAGGCAGAATATCACAGCAATTCTAAAACAGAAAAAAGAAAAATCAAAAGCTTCTATCGAAGACATGAACTACCTCGATATATGATTCTGAAAGCGAAACCAAAGACGCTACATTTGCTATTGTTTAACGTCATGCAATAAATGGTGATTGTGTGTTAGCATATTTGTTATTTAAAAGGAGAAATAATTTGAATTTATAGGGTGGAGAAAGTAGTTCAAAGGTCATGATCGTAATGGTCTTGCATCTATATATGTTGGTTCTACGTAGCCTAGCACCAGCATGTGCGAATGGTCTATCTGGCCATTGCATTGCTCATATAGATTGTACCCATGTGCCTTTCATCCAAATTCAACACCTTCAGTTTCACACCTCTCATGCATTTCAATCACAATGCTACCACTAGCTTGAACTACTGCTATAACATCATATCCATAGCTTTTTCTTTCATCAATGGCCATTGCAGTTAAGGGTAACAATTGTGTCTATTTCTGCAATAATTCTTCTCTATCTTTGTCTAATTCAAACAAAATTCTCCCACCGTGGAATAAAAACTGGGATAGATAAAGTCTATTACCAGGTTAAAAATAGTTCATTCATCACATTTTAAAAATAACTCATAAATGTTAATAAATGAGTTCTTTTAACAAGCCATGGATAGGTGAATTTTTAGCATATTTTTAATAGACTGCGAACTCAATTATTTGAAGTGAATAGAAAATGTGTCTAAATCATCTATTTTTGGTGTTTATGCAATAATGGAATAGATCACTTGTCTCCATTTTTAATGTATTATATATTGGATATAATATAGATTTTTAGTTTCGGATGAAGTGGGGCATACATACATAGATTTGTGGTGACGAAGGTAGAGTGTGATTTTATGTTTATTTATTTGTCACATTCAGACTTAAATTAAGTGGATGAAAGATGGATTAAATTTATTGATCGCTTTACTTTATCAAGTAACATACTCATCAAATATTAATATTTAAATCAAATATAAGATAGTTTTATGTTACCTAGTTCTTTCTTTTTACAGAGGTATTATAATTTTATTCAACAATATGCAAACCAGGAAATAAATACAAGTTATAATACGAAACTGTGGTCGCAAAATTTCTATTAAAGGATCATTTGTGCCAACAGTGATTTGAGGTAAGGGATGTTCAAATGTTGTTGCAGATAGGTAGAGAAAATTTCCTTTTCCTTAAACAATGCTGGGACAAGTTTCTTGCTCTTCTTTTTGTATTGTTGCAGTAATATAATTCTACACAATTTAAGCAAAGCCTCTTAAAGACGACGGGGTTGCCGAAAATTATGGGAAGGGTAGAATTTTTGAGGTGATAACAATTTGATCTTGGAAAAAAAAAATGAGTGAATGGAAGTGCTAAACTAATAAATTTTATATAGGTCCTCGAGACGAAATAATCAAACAAGAACACTTGATTTTGAGAAAAAAAAATTAATGATTATTTAATATTTATGTTGAGAAAAAATGTGACTAGGTTATATAAGGATATGATTGTTTGTAAGGGACTAGAGAAATCTCTAAAAGTATTCTGAAGATTAAGTTTGTTTTGAGTATAAATGAAAAATATCCAAACAGTAGTTATAATTATGGAAATATTTTTCTATTTATAATATTTATCTATTTATAAGAATAATATTTATAAAAATAATATTGGGTAAGTTCACCGATCATCAGATTTATCATTAGACTCTAAATATTAAATCTTATTAATAAAGTGAATTTATACTTAATCTCAATAAGTATATCTATTGGGTTTGTTTTTAAATATAAAACGATGAACTAGTTGATTCACTCCAGACGTACCAAGATATTTATTTTTCTCTTATACAATGATGAACATCCCTCTACCATTATATATACATTTTCATTGATTCTGATAAAAGATGCAAAATTATTTATAACAACATAGAACATAACATTTCAGTAAAGATTTTGAATACAAATGTCTGGTTTATATGAATGAAGTTCTAATAATTCTGCTATAAGATTGATAGAGACTATCCTCCCATACATGTAGTAAAATCTAAATTTAAATAGAAAAGTCATTTTTTTCATCGAAAAGATACAGTCTCTTGATTTATTTTTATTTTTATCTATGTATATGATTTTACGAAACATTTTTCTTTTTATTTTTTCCATGTTTTTCTGTCGAAATCTAGCACAACTTCTCACATTTTTTAACATGTCTCTAGAAGAATTTTAGTAAGATTATTTTGTAAATTAAAATGTTTCCATTTTTCTTATTTCCTTTATTAAAAGCAAAGTCACAGTGCTTTTTAACCTCTATAGAATAAAATGATATTCTTAAAGCAAATATGGTGTAATTCAGATTTCATGAAAATTTAATACGAAACATGTTGCAATAACTCTAATGTGACGTTGGTATTGGATATTTTTGTCCATCATGTGCCCTTTTCATTAAGCTCAATTCTTTCACCAATATGGTAATCACACATAAGTGTAGTAGAAAAAAACGTAAAACCATACGATCTTATATACATCTGTGAAGAATTTGATGGCAATTTCTTTTACTGGAAATTGTAATCAAAGTGTGAATTTTGAAGAGTATAATTTGATGGGAAAAGAATGGTGGAGTAAAGTTAGTAACATGTGTGTGTGGAAAGTGGGAGTCCCAATGATTGATGAATTTAAATTGATAGGTTTATCTCTTTCGAAGGTATCATCTCCAAAACCTTTGGGCCCATTTCATTAAATTCTCCAGATGGATACAGATCATTCATCAGTCACCACTCCCTCCCTTTTGTTTCCAAATCATATACCACCGCCATTATTTTTCTTCCATTATTTTCACTCTACCCAATCACTTTCATTCCTACAACAATCCTCAATCACCAAAATTTTCATAAACTTAAAGCTGTAACACGGTCACATAATGGCTCTAAAACAAGTACGTACAAATTCCTTCATTTGTCCGACTTCATATCCCTCCCTTTTTCTTACACATTTAATCATGAACTTTCCTCGTCTTAATTATATCCATCACTTTTTTAGTGGATGGAATGATATAGTACGTCTGGAGAAAATAATTACAACATAGGGAATAAAGTTAGAAGGATTGAACAGTGAAGAATCTGATGAATCTACCAAGATGCGCTGTCCCCGGGCTCTGTGACTTGTTTCCATCTGCGGCGTGTGAGCTCAACCCCATCGAGCTTCCACAAATCAATGTGCAATAGTCACATACCATTCTTTCCAGCAACCCTGATAGTAACAATTCCTTTATGTTATTGTTCATCATTGTTCATCTTTTCTTCTACCTTATTCCTTTGCTTTTCTCACATCCTCATTTAAATCTGTCCTTCTCCATGCATATTACAATTAAATTAATATTCATACCAGATAAAGGAAAATACATAAGTCATATTTCAACGAATTAATAGAGATATCCTCGTTACAATTATGACATTTTGTTTGACCAATCTGTGAATGGAAATAGGCTAAGATTCGATTTCGAGCTTAATTTCAAAAGGATTATGAACTAATCAGTAGTATATTTTTTGAAAAAATGACAACACTAGTCTACCAAGGAATAATGACATTTCCATGAATAAACTGGATCATTAATTTTGAGATGAGCGCAGTTAATAATCTGGGATAACATAATGCCTTTGGTTTCAGCTTATGATTGCATTTCTTAGCTTATATTTATGTTTACTCTACCGGTGAAAGATGCATTTATGGCATATATGAATACGATCAAAAGATAACGCGACACACATTAATACATTATATTGACTTATTGCAAATGTTGTGGAAGATTAAATTGAGAGAAGTGAATGTTTTATGGTTTTCCAAGAATTAAATTTTGAAATTTAGAATAAAGTAAGCAGAAATTAATGCACGGAATGATATTTGGCATAGAAAATAAGTACGAAGAGGGTGTTGCAGTTTGAAATATGAATATAAGGGAAGGAGGTGGTTGTGTTCTCTAGGTAGAGGAAAGGGAGGGATCGAGAAAGTTTTTAATTCGCCTGGAAATAGAGGAAAGAGAACAAACAGGCAGAAAGAGAAAAAAGTGTGAGGGGAATTGAGTCTCTTCCAAATTCAATTTCACACCGCCGTAGTACCATTTATTCGGTGCACATTCTTCATTCACTTTGCAAAATCAAGGCTCAGAATTACGTAACTCAAACTTGCAAACTTGTACGCAATTCACAATTTTAAACTTACACATTTTTTTTTTTCAAATTGGCATCCAACCCACTTCTCTCAGGAGAAGTAATCATTTTAAATTGCAACAGAAAAACAAATGTTAATGAAATCATTGTTTAATCTTATACTTTACAAGCGAAAGCATTTTAATTTTATGATCTGTTCCGGATGATGGAATCACGAGAGAAGAAGCTTACTCCCACTAAAGTAACAGGGCTTACAATCATAACAACACGTGACCGTTAAAGGAAAACGGACTATATTATGGCTAATGCATATAATATAAGGAGAGAAGAAGAAGAAGACAAGAAAGGGAATAAAAAAATGTTACTGAGAAAGAATAATAAGATTAGTGCAGTGGTATTAGACAAATATCGAACTCTAGTTGGTTGTCATTCCTATAAACATGTCATGTAATGGTGATCCTTTTTCGTGTTTTCTGGTTTAATTCATTTTGTTGGTTTCTTTTTTGATGCAAAATTTTGACCTTTCTACGAGGACACCCAGCAACTCTGACTGACATCAAATAGAATACAATCGGCTGCTTTGTCTCTCTTGTGTTACATTTTTCTTTTTCTTTTCCACTCACCTCTCTTTATAAGCACCGCACCCCACACTTTCACTGCGCTTCATCTCTCTCTCCCTTTCACTCTTGTTTCTCTTTCTTTCACGCTCAAATGGACAAAGCTCAAACCGAACCCTGGCGACCCGACCCGCTTCACGCCGCCATGTTCCGCCCACCGGAAACGCCGCGAGAGCCCATGGAGTTCCTCTCCCGTTCCTGGAGCGTCTCCGCCCTCGAAGTCTCCAAGGCGCTCTCCCCGGCGCTCTCCAAAGTCACCCTCTGCAATAGCGGCGCGGCCGATGCCATACCGGAGGACCTCGCCGGCGAGGGTGAAGAAGCGTCCGCCATGGTTTCCGGGAACCCGTTCTCCTTCGCCTCCTCGGAGACCTCTCAAATGGTGATGGAACGAATCATGTCACAATCCGTAAGGCTTCGTTCCCAACACAGTAGTATATATGTATGGTGTAATTGTTTTTCCATGCGAAGGTTGAACACAGTAGTCTCTGCAAAAGGAAAACACCTGAAAGAATGGACTGCAGTGTTGTTTGTGTCAGTGGCACAAAAGCTATTTGGTTTCTAGCTTCCTTTGTCTTCTTCTTGGCCTCTTTTGTTTCTTGTGTTTATTGTTTACCTCACTCTGTTTCCATTTAAATGGTTTCGTGTGCGTCAATCCTTCATTATCTTTATCCCAAACGTGATGATGAAGAACAAAGGCTAACGTATTTATTGCAGCAGGAAGTGTCTCCACGAACTTCAGGAAGACTCTCCCACAGCAGTGGCCCTCTTAACGGAACCCAAAGCTGTGGCTCCCTAACCGATAGCCCTCCTGTTTCTCCTTCTGAAATCGACGATATCAAGGTACATCTTTAACTTTTCGCCATCCAAAAAAAACACAATCACTCGCGTATAACCAACATGTCTCTCACCTTTCTCTGCAACCAAGGCAAAACCAAACCCCATTTAATTTAATCATCCAGGCTCTAATATTTTTCCGAAACTAAGAAAGTAATTTAATACTGCCGTTAAGCGGTGGATAAATTTAGCAGAAGGCGTGTGAAAGTTTAATGGATCCTCTCTATTTTTGGGGTCTGTTCCAATTGGTTAACTGGTCCATTTCGTGTGTCCGATTGGTTGGAGATGAGTAGCACCTAATAACTGTCCTTGCAAAATCCAAATTTGGCAAAGCACAGCGTCAAACTTTCTGCCTTATGCTGCATTCATGTAATAGTCACCGCTGATTGCTTTAACCTTCAACTAATACTTCGTTACAACCTTTTAAACGGCGCACATAACATGCCACTTTCTTCACATTAATGTCTTGTGTTTTCTCTGCTGTTTTTTTATGCCAATGTCTTCTCTGCAGTACACCCGCTCCAACAACGTCGCCAGCAGTCTGACTCTTAATTTCAGAAACACCACGCCTGCCGCCACCGGTAAGACGGTGGGAAGGTGGCTCAAGGACAGGAAGGAGAAGAAAAAGGAGGAGACTAGAGCGCACAATGCCCAGCTCCATGCGGCGGTGTCGGTCGCCGGAGTTGCCGCGGCGGTGGCGGCGATAGCCGCAGCTACAGCCGCCTCGTCTGGGGCTGGGAAAGACGAGCATATGGCAAAGACGGACATGGCGGTGGCGTCGGCGGCGACACTGGTGGCCGCACAATGCGTGGAGGTGGCGGAGGCTTTGGGGGCCGAGCGCGAACACCTTGCGTCGGTGATTAGCTCCGCCGTGAATGTGAGATCCGCCGGCGATATTACGACTCTAACTGCGGGGGCAGCGACAGGTACGGATGATGAAAATGAAGTGTGAATGACGTGTTGAAGAACATTCTGTTGAAAAAGAAATTGTGCAAATTTTGATGGAAATTGGAAGATTTTTTTATTGTCCTCATTTCGTTTTGTGTTGTGAAATTGAATTGCAGCTTTGCGTGGGGCTGCCACATTGAAAGCGAGGGCCCTGAAGGAAGTGTGGAATATTGCAGCTGTAATTCCCGTGGAGAGAAATTTGGGAGCTGGTGGAGTGACTAATAATAATAATAATATTAATAATTGTAATAATAATGGTAGCAATGGAAATTCTAATAGTAGTTTCAGCGGTGAACTTTTACCGGAAGAAAATTTCTTGGGTATATGCAGTAGAGAATTACTGGCCAGAGGTGTAGAGCTCCTCAAACGCACTCGGAAAGGTATATAACATATTTCATCCAATTATTCTTGTTATCAGATTTTTGTTGTTTTCTCATGGTGTCTCATACAAAGCGAATTCTCTGTTGTTTTATTTTGCTTGGTTTATGATATTTTTAGAGATTTGATCTGACGAGGGAATTTTTGTGCAGGTGATCTTCATTGGAAAGTTGTGTCTGTGTATATAAACCGGATGAATCAGGTGAGCATTATTTTTTGCCGTGTTCCAGAATGATGTACTTGATCTCAGAGGATGTTAATCATGTAATTATTTGGGCATCGATTAGTATTAAACTGTTAACAATGTATTTAAACATGATTGTGGAAAAGTTAAGAGGTGGGGGCCTTGTGTATGATGAAGTGAAGGTATCTAGTTTACTTTGGTTGCTTAGAAAACTGCAACCTTTAACTCGTTGGAAATTCTTTTTGGTGTGAAGGTTATACTGAAAATGAAGAGCAGGCACGTTGCTGGGACCATCACAAAAAAGAAAAAGAGTGAGTTTTCATTACTTTTGTCTTGCTCCAAACTAATTATTCGACAACAGATTTGGAGGTGGGTCTTGTTTGGTTTTGGGATTTGTGAAAGTGGTAGCTGCAACTACTAGTCTAGTTGTGAAGGATCAAAAGGGTTCTCTAATTTTTATATATTCCTTGCTTTGAATTGGTTCAGATGTGGTGATTGAAGTGATCAAAGATGTACCGGCCTGGCCGGGGCGCCACCTGCTGGAAGGTGGCGAGGATCGTCGTTACTTTGGGTTAAAAACAGTGATGCGTGGTACAGTGGAATTTGAGTGCAGAGATCAGAGAGAATATGATGTGTGGACTCGGGGTGTTTCAAGGCTTCTCTCCATTGCAGCAGAGAAGAACAACAGAAACAGAATATGAGGATGAATGTGAGGGATGAGAAATTTTGGCAATGGGGAATGGGCGCGGATCAAAGAAATGTGGTGCTAGCAAGCATTATAGGTCTTTTTGTACATGTTGGGTTTTGATTATTGTAAAAAGGTTAAACTAAAGGCAAAGTTAATGTGAAATGGGGTCACACTTTCTTTATCTCGGGGAATTAGATGTATTTTTTTGAATGTGAAAGCGAAACATTTGAAGTGAAGTGAGTCCGATGTGAGCCAATAGGCCTTCGGCTCTTTCATTGTTCTGGAAAGAAAATGAGTATCTTGGACTTGGGATTGTAGGGGTACTTGGGATTGTAGGGGTAGTCAAAAAAGAAGAGAAAAGAATCATGTTGGAAAGAAAGTATAATGTTTTAGGACAAATATATCCCTGTTTGATCCTTCTTGTTTGTACATTTGGGTTTGGACTTTATAAAAAAAGTAGTCAAAAGTCTTGATTTTCGTGTGACTGTTACAATAAATAATAATTTCTGGGCATAGGCTATTAAGATTTGATCTCTAAGGAAATTCGTTTCAACTATATTCATGGCTTCTTGCACTTTTTGTATATTTTACCTTTCAAGTGCATCACAAAATTTATGGTGAGCTAATTACAGTAGAAGAAAAATGCAATGGAAATATTCACCTATTCTCATAATAAGACAGAAACTGATGAGAGCTACCAGAGAATTGCTACAAGGGTGTTAAAGAGTGAGGCCACTCAATACTAATGGTTTGTGGAAATTTTTGTAATCTGATTGGACTAATCAGGTTTGGTGACTTAACTTAAGTGGGTCGATTGATTTAAATATAACTTTATCTTCTAACTTTGCGGTGTAATTAGGATGTCTACTTATCACTATACATTAATCATATTTAAAGCCACAATTAAAAGTGATATTATAAAAATAATAAATAAAATCACATGTTAATGTTAAGTAAATAAATTATTTAAACATTTAAATAATTCAAATACTATTAAACAGTATTAAAAATTAGTGTCAACCAAATATTCAAAGTATTAAACAATTATAAAAAGATAATAATAAAAGAATAGGAGAATACGGATTAATTCGTATTCAATCCGCTTGAGTAGTAAGTCAGATTCAATTTATTTTATATTTTAAAAAATTATATATATTTTTTTTTTCAAGCTAACGTATCTCGTAGTTAACTGAATTAGCTCACGGTTTTCAACTAATTTTAACTGTACATTGGTTGGCCTGTCGACCTATAGTTACAATTTTTGTAATCAACTACACATTATCTAATTTAGCAATTCCGTATGCTTGAAGAAAAAAAAGCATAATTTAATTTAAAGTTTGAGTTCGGTTTCATGAAAAAAAAAGTTTATTGTAATTAATCTTCATGGAAAATTCTGATAATACAATTCTTACAAAATATCTCGTGAAAGTGGGATTGGAAAATTAATCTTTTTGTTTTTATAATGTAATTGAAAATATTTGATATTACAATTAACAAAATGTAAAATATTTTTGTAACCGTTTTATTATAATTTTATGTTTGTATACTTATTTTATATAATAATAATAATTATATAAAAAAAATTAATTATAGTTACTGTCTTATTCTTATAAGAAGATGCGGACATACAAAAGTTTTTGCAGTATTGATAAATTCTAAAGATAAACATTATAGATTAGACATGGGGTATATTTCAATGAATTAATCATAATAAATAATTCATTTATACGTTCTCAAAATTTCATGATGCCGCCAAGTATCATGTTTATAGTTTTCCATTTTTTAAATTTATATCTTTATTTATAATTATCAAAGTTTGCAATATTTTTACTACTTAACCAAATACACTGATAACGTAAATGTTTTTATATTGATATTCAATTGGCACATATGACATTGTTAATTTTTTAATAATCACTTTAAAATTTATTAGGTAATGATCTTGTTTTAACATTTTAAAGATAGTAAAACTAACACATTTGGTTTTACTAAACACGTCAATGATTGTATAGATCCAAGCAAATTCAAAATTACATGGATCATTAAGAAGTCAAAGCTATTTATTATCAAAATTTAAGGAATAAAACTGGAAAAAGACGTGTTTGGATTTGATTAAGCCATCAGAAACTTTCTTGTGATCACTCAATTCTATTACTTTTACAGTAAATGACTTGGTCGATTAGGTGAACTAGCAAGTTTCACTTTTTGGATTGATTTCACAAATATTCAATGTAGAAAGTGAGTTTCTTGATTTGGTTTGGATTCAGCCATTCTAAAACGTAAATTTGTTATATCAATTTAGAACCTTTCTAAAAAGATTATATTGACTATCTATTCCGGGTAATCTTATATACACTGAAAATCATTTAAAGTTTCATAAATATCATATCTGAAAATTCTGATCCGTCACACACAATAATTAAGAAAGTACCTCTATTTTTGATAATTAAAATCAATTTTCACCTTCAACATTTCACAATAGCTTTTGGTAACATAATGCTATATTGGGCTTTGAAGCCAGATTCTGTGATACCTTTCTTACAGGCCGTTTTAAAAAAAATCCAAACGATCGGGTTGAAGGGCCTGATTTATAAAATGTTAGACAGGGCTTTTAATTCCTGCACCCCATATTTATTACTTTCCCCTCCATAACTTTTGAAATGGCCATTACAGCCTTTTATGCTTTATTTCAACGGTGCCTTCTTTTTCTTAATTTTTCTTATTTGCGGGTGTATTTTTTTTTTTGCCGCAATCAGATTTTGTAGTCCATTGTTACAAGGTTAAGGATTAGAGTGAGCTTTGGTGGTGGTCTGAAGTTGGTTAATCTCTGGTTGGTGCAAAAACTATGAATGGATAACATAATAGAGTTTTATTTGTTGTAATGGTTGCTAGACAAGTTTCTCTATCATTCGATTTGAAATTGAATTTTTCAGAATAAATAATCTAAAAAATTAAATAAAATAGTAATAATTTCGGATTGATAATCTAGAACATGAATTTTAATTTTTTAGCAGAATATTCTTAAATGGTGAGATTAGGCTCTAGATTACCTGAATCTAATAATATTTCTTAATAAACTTTTTGAAACATATATATAGTATAATATTCTTCTAATGGATTGTCCTTGAAATTTGTAATTTGAAAATTGTATTATAAAACACATTATTTGTTGTACAAAACACCTAATCCCAAATATAAAATATGTATTTTAAATTAGGTATTTTCTATTAGGAATTATGGAAATATCAAATGTTTTCTTCATGATTTCATTTTCTACGCGTATCCAGAAAAATGTTTTTCTGATGAGTCCATTGCAATTTCTACTAATTTATTCATTTTCTATTCACGAAACACTAATTTCAGCTTATTATCATCCTACAAATACTTGTAATTATTTAAGTATTTTTAATGTACTATATAGATAACACAATGTATATCAACATAATTTCATACCACTTAAAGTTCATAGTTCACCAGCAACATGTTTCTAATAATTTCTAAATAATAAACTGTGCATAATTCCTTAAGAAAATATATGAGTGAAACATACGGTTGGATTGGCCGAAAAGGTATTTGAGAATGACCAATCCAAAACATTGCATAAACAAATACCTCCACCTCCACTTTTCGAGATTGTGTGATTAAAAAATATTACGAATTTGTAGGAGTTTTATTTTATTAAACTGTCTTGAAAAAAAAAAATCAGCATTAGTAGCAATACGCGATGGTTTTGCAGAAAGAAGAAAAATGTAAAGCAGTATAAAGGAAGTGGTAGCGTCGATCCAGCGGAGGGGAGCAACGGAAATATTCTTTTAGAGGTGTAGAAGAACTATAGTTGAAGATAAAGCAATCTATCTCGAGTATTTTAGTGATTTTGCTATTAATATGAGGTGGAGATAGTAATTATGGGGTGTAAGAGGTGAATGCGGGTAGAGAGAAAACTCAAAAGCCCAATGTTAAAATCTGTAGTTATTTACGTCTAATATTTGTTACAGTAATTGCTTCCTGCACCTACTCATTTGTCATCGAATTATTTTTGAGAATGTAAAAAATGACTTTTAAAATTAGTATTCTGGAAAAAATATTAGGATTGTAAAAATAATTTATGAATTTGGTTTTCTAAAATTAATTTTGGGTGTAAAAGGTAGTATAGAAAACATTTTTCGAAAATCAAAAACCAACTTCGGAAAATGTTTAGCATTTTCGGACATCCCTCGTTGGATTCTGAAATTAGGTTTCTAGAAGTGATTTTCAAAAATTGATTTCCGAAAATGCCTAAAATGCCTTATCTCACTTATGAAATAAAACGCTTAAATCAAAATTCACTCATCTTTAGTCACCAAGAGCACTACTCGTCTGAAAACTCTTCACCATATCACCTCGGAACAGTCTAATCACCAAAACTCTTCTTTCTTTTCAATAATCTGTTAACGGTAACGATGATATTTCCAAAAAGTGATGGTACTGAAGGTTTTTGGGCATTAAAAAAGCTATATCCAACTTCGACAAAGAATTTAGGTAGTTTCATGATGCACCATATATTGTAGAGAAGTTTATTCTATTCGTGAAATTCGTAATATTGTTTTTTCTTTTAAAAGTTGATGTCCTTGGCAGCTTGAATGATCTAATGATGGTTCTTTTTCTTTTGAACACATAATCATTTATTTATTTTGTTTGATACTCGTATAAACGCATACACCATAATATATTAGTACAAAATAATATTTTTTTATGTTAGATTAGTTTGATGAAACAGCATAACTTGTTAAATTGACATAAATGTGGATAAAATAAAATAAAAAAGAGTTTTTTTCTTTTTTTTTTTTTATCAGTCATGTTAAAAATGAAGTAGTTTTAGTTTTCTTCATGTCAGTTACGACTATAATCAAATGGTCATATTTTAAACAACCAAGAAAATAAATATGTGATCATTTATATTCTCATCCTCATGTATCTTATTTAAACAATTTAAATAAAAATACATTAACAACGATATATTTTCTTAATATGTTTTGTATTTTATTAAATATATGGAAAAATCACATAAATCTTTATTTCATCTTCACCTCTCTTTTCATCTTCTTTAATAAAATCTGTATAATATATCCCGTTTATTAAAATAATTTTCATAATTCATTAATATATGTAAAATGTAACTTCAATACATTACATAAAACATTAATTTTTACATTTTTCCTAATATAATTAAATTATCAACGTAATTATATTTTAAGTGGTAGTTATATTCTCTTTGAAAGAATTAAGATGAGATAAAAGTTTATATATATATATATATATATATATATATATATATATATATATTAAATTTTACATTAAATTTCTTGTTCTATTCTACATGTATATTTATTTATTCTGTAGGCATTGTTTGTTTTTAATGACGAATTTAAGCGGATGAATGAAAAAGATAGAAATGCAGGTAAGTTGAATTATGAAAAAATAAAAAATTAATTAAATTTATGAAACTACAAAAGAAAAGGTTGATACTTTGTTAGCATGAATGAAAAGATTTGGGAAGAAAATTACCGTAAATACAGCAAATATAATAAAGTATGTATTATATAATAAATATATATTTTAAATTTATAGATATAATTATTATATTAAAAATATATTATATTTTTATATAATTAATTCTTATTATAAATTTATTTATATTTATATTATAATAAAATAAATATAATTAATTATATAATATAACATAATATTAAAAAATAATTTTATCAGCCGCACCTATCACATAATTCATATAAACTTTTTCTTTATTTTTTAACATATTTTTTTTTAATTCAAACAATCTAACTTCTTATATATTTTTATTTCAAATTATCTTAAATTAACTCAAAATAGATTCCTTTAAATTCACCTTCCAATCCAAACAAAACGTTAGAAAGAAAAATGAAAAATTTTATTTATCAACAAATCCATTCTTTCTTAAAATTATTAGTTTATTTTACATGTCTCGAGAAAACACATATTAACTAGGAGATTAACGTGAAGCATAGGAGCTATGTTAAAAGACCACGATGGATCCTTTTAGAGTGAATGGGGCTTCTATATCACGAATGAATGTCAGGGTTTATAATCATATATTCCTTGGAAGTAATTGTCAACGAATTTATGTTTTAGCTAGTTTTTGGAAAGATTACAATAATGACTGGAGTGAATGAGTTTCGATAATTTGGCACTTGATCTATTTAAATTAATATTTTGAAATATGTTTTTCATGAACAAAAGAAAGAATACAAAAGTAAAAGCAAATATCATATGAAATAAAATCACATCAAAACTATATAAATGAAACTACAGCTATATATACGTGGACGAAAGATTTAAATCTTAAGAGCAAGGGATTGGAAACTAAACGTGGGAGAAGTTATATGTACCTCATGACGAGTCATTGATGAAATACTGCTTCTTTATGCACCTCCACATTTGCTCCGTACCTTCACAGAGAATTTTATTCTTTTCATTTTCTTCCTTTTTTATGTAATCCGAAATACAAATTAAGAAGGATATTTTAGTATTTTTGTTCAGATTATAGGGGTGCAGCATGGAGGTGCAGGTGCAGGAAGAAGTACTCTTTGAGGAGAATGCATTGGGATATGGGTAAGGAAGCTTGTGGAGGGCAAAGTTAGTAATTGGCTTGCATGCGGGGTAGAAGAAGATTTGCATAGATTCATGAAGACAAAATGTGAGTGGGGTTTTGTCACGGTCCATAAAGAATCAGAATTTTCTTTGTTATGGTTATCACCACTTTAATTCGCATATCGATGATGACAAGTGTTCCAACAAACATGAAGAGGAGTGGGTTCAATGTCATGTTTCAGTCTGTCAGAGATTCCATAGCCATACACAAACTACACTTCCATCTTCTTAGCTCCTATCGTATCCTATGTAACCACTTAGTACACTCACAAAATTAACTTCTAGTTTTCTTATAAAACTTGTAGTTTTATTCAATGGAAAGAAGATCTTGTCATTGCGATGGCCAAAGTATTTGCTCTTTACATTGTTTGTGATCTTAAAAATTTTCTTTAAAATTTTTATCAGTGACTTTTGCTCATATTTTTGGTATCACAAACTAACTTATCATATTTTAGGTACGAGACTAATTTCAACATTTCATTTATCAGTCTTTATGACACACTCAGTTATTCAATTGGAAAATGAAAAGAAGAAATATTGAATCTTCTTTGTGATAATGTGTTAATGACGGATGCTTACGTATGGTTAGTGTATTGAAATTTTATATTAAGTTTCACTAAAAGATTTCTCTCAAGATCCAAAATTTCTAGTCATTGAAGAAATTAAATCTTTTTTTAAATAAGTGTTGACGTAGAGAGGAGACATCTTAAGATTTCCATTAACAAATACGAACATGAATATTTTGGATCTTGAGCAGGATGAAGGGGGAAAGAGAAATATCCTAGTATACGTTCATAGGACCCCTTAAATAATTTTTACCAACCACACTCTTCTTCAAAACTAGTGCATTGTTTAAACTTTTGGAATTTATTTTCTTTTAAATGTATCTAAGCGCGATATAATAAAAATAAAAAGACAAATGCTAACAAACCCGTTGGTTTAGAATGATATAAATTTATGAGTGAAAAAATTGTTTTTTTCCCAGTAATTTATGGTTTTCTTGAATTTTTTTTAAAATTTTCGAATAAAAATAAATAAAATTTCATAATATTCACAAATTAATGTTAGATGAGAGGAGTTCCTCTTAACTTTGGGTGATAATTAATTATACATTTAGACATATATATATAACGGATTATGTTATGAACATAATTCATTATCATCCAAAGTTATTTTCATATACTAGATAATAATAGATAATAAGAGGCAAAACATCTTAATGGTGTAATTTGATTCATCATTATTAATCTGGTAGAGAATTATTTTTTTATGCAAATAAGTGGGTAAATTTAATTAACTTTGATTAAGATCTTAATGAGGATATCGTCACAACTTGGCACGACTTCAATTAATTTACTAAAGTTAAAATCGCTACAATGTGACACGATCTTTGTGTTTTATGTAGTGAAGAAGTTGTCACCACGTGACACACGACTTTTGTTTTGTTGTAATACAGAAGTCACCACCACATGATATGATTTCAGCGTTTTGCCATAATCAAGAAGTCACCACCACGTGACACGACTTGTTTGCTTTTTCGCATGTAGAAATCGCCACAATGTGACACTATTTCTATAAAACACTACATTCCCTTAGTTTTTCTTATTGTTGAAGTCATGCAACATCAACACAATTTTTATTCATTATTTTACAATTGAAGTTGTGCAACGGTGGCAGTACTTCAACACTTAGTAATCTTGCATCGTTGCAACATAATTTCTGCCTGAAATCGTATTGTCATCCAATTTTTAAGAAATCGTCTTGTCTCTTTATGATTTCAGTCTTTAATATTGTACTACCACCGTATGATTTACTCATTTTCATAGAAAAAAAACAGATCAGATTAATAAATTGCGAAACAAATTACACCATTTAGATGCTTTTGCCCCAAAAAAATTACATAGCTTTGACGTCACAAATAAGCTAAATATTAATACGATAACCTATTATTCGCCTTGCTCATGTTAATGCCAAATTAAGGTTGACACTTCTCAGGGCCGAAATTAAAAAGGAATGCATACAGCACATAAGTGCCATATATGATGTTTTTTAAAGTTCTAAAACATTTACACTTTGTTTGCTTTCAATGATTTCCTATTTCATATAATCGATGTTTGAAAAGTGAAGCTCGTGTGTGTTTGTATTAGTGAATTGGTCCTAATATACTAGCGTGAAAAAGCAAGGGAGGAGAAGAGCTCTCGCACAAGTGAAGGTTAGAAAACAAAGTCACGTAGGCATAATTGGATTGTTGATTTTAACCTTTGTATTTTATTTTTATATATTTTATTTTATTAAAAGTAACTATACTTTTTTAATGTTCATAGTTTATTTTCTACATTATCTTGTTACTATAACATTAAATCACTAGAAAATAATTTTTTAAATACATCGTAAAAATAATTTATAAATTAAGTTAATATATTTTTATTGTAAATTTAATTTAATTTCAAGAGCAATATATAATTTTACATTCTCATACATTTTTAAAAATACAAAAGTATCATCTAAATCAAATTAATTATATATTTTTTTAATTATTTCTAATTTAACGATAAATTTGTAATCTTACCATTTTATTAATTAAAAATAATTAAAATATCATTTACATGACAGTTACTTCCTCCACCATACAAATTATTTCTTACACTAACAAAATTTTAATATTTTAATAATGTCTTTATTATTTTTATTTTAAACTTTATGTATTAAATAATTTTTCTTCCCTTTCATATGCGTATGTCTCTTACATACAGTGGATAAATAGTAAAAAAAAAAAAATCTATCAACTAACTTTTTTAATAAATAATCTCTATTAACATTTTTTATTAGTTTCTTGATAAATAATAACAAATTTTTTTAATAAATAAAAAAATTATTATAAATATTAAGAAATGTTTATTTTTCTCAAAGTTATCACAAAACTAAATATTTAAAAATAATATGTTTAATTGAATTTTTTAAATTAATCATACCATTATTTCATCTTTTTACTAACATCAAAATATCGTATTTTAAAAAATTAATTAAAATAAAATAACTATTAACATGTAATTAATTAAAAAAGTAAAAAAATTATATTTTGCAGAAAGCAATTATTCACATTTATCATGCAAGATGGAATTGCAAACATCAATTTTATTATTTTTAAGAAATATATATATATATATATATATCATACATTGTAAACTTGACTCTATATGTGAAACAGAAAAAAAAAAAAGCCAACATTGCTCAATACGTAAATTTTAAAATAAAATACTAAAATAATGATGTACATTAAATACTTGGTTAGTGCAAAAAACAATTTGTAATAAGACAGGAAATAATCATCCATTTACATTTATCACATCGTTCATAAACTTTATTAAAATTTTCATTCAAATCCTTTCAAATCTCACAATCTTTCTCTTAATCAAAATAATATACTTTCTACACACTTTTATCTCAAATTCACTTCCCCAAACCCATCTCTTCATCCAAACAAAACCTTTATAATAAAATAACTAGATAACCAACATTTTATTTATTTAAGTCTAAGTAAATTATTATTATTAATTACAACTTTTGTACTCGTTTAAATATATTATATTAGATTATTTTCATGATAATAATTAAATTTCGAAGAACCCATCAATTATATATATATATATATATATATATATAATTTTTGCAATTTGTATATATAT
>Ga0209489_106024_pt1 | contig 20046 bp, 8 predicted proteins | sample SiratrowhiteBW_FD_187527 | JGI IMG/M metagenome (GOLD analysis project Ga0209489, IMG submission 187527) | Root nodule microbial communities of legume samples collected from California, USA - Siratro white BW (SPAdes) (version 2) | ecosystem: Host-associated > Plants > Roots > Nodule | place: USA...
AAAAATATATATATATATATATTATATATATATATATATATATATATATATATATATATATATATATTTACATATGAAATGTCAAATATCAAATGTAAATTACTTATATTATGAATTTTTTAAATATTTATTGCAGTAAAAATTTTAATTAGCGAATTCTATTTAGTCTATGCAAGGATGAACCAATTTTAGTATTTACATAAAAAAAAAAAGTAAATAATTTTTTTTTTTTTCAAAACTTTCTCCATTTCATCTTTCCCCCAACCTCCTCTTCCACGCGAAGATACCCAATTGCAGAAAGTGTGCAAAAGAAAAACTGACAAAACATCTCGCCCGATTCAACGTTCACCTCGCCGGAAAAGTTCTCTTGAAGAGAGAGAGGCGATGGCAAATTGGAGAAACAATTCTGCATGAAAGAATACCACTCGCCGCCGGAGAACTCGGCACCGCACCACCACGAACTGCCCACCACATAACTCGGAACAGTCCAACCATCACAACTTCTTCTTCTTTTCTGTCAGCAACACATAAACCTCGTAACAAGTTAACCTTTTTATCTTAATGTTCATTCCGTTTGAATGGCTTCTTTCCGAACTCAACATTTGTAGGTCCCTCTTGAGGGTGAAGCAGTTACACGCATTTCTTTTGAAGACCCATCTCTCAGAAGACCCTTTTTACGCAACAAAAATTGTCAGGCTTTATGCAGTCAACAGCGACATCAACTCGGCCCGTCATGTGTTCGACAAAACTTCCAACCGAAGTGTCTATCTTTGGAATTCCATGATTCGAGCTTTCGCGCAGTCCCAAAGATTTGTCAATGCAATCTCTCTGTTTAGAACCATGCTTGGGGCTGACATAAGTCCTGATGGTCACACTTATGCTTGTGTTATACGTGCGTGTGCTGACAACTTTGATTTCGGTGTGCTAAGGCGTGTTCATGGAGGTGCTGTGGCTGCAGGATTAGGACTGGACCCTGTTTGTTGCAGTGCACTTGTGATTGCTTATTCAAAACTTGGTCTTGTTCATGAAGCGCGTAGAGTGTTCAATAGGATCACTGAACCGGATATAGTTTTATGGAATTCGTTGATTTCTGGTTATGGGAGCTGTGGTCTGTGGGATGTGGGGATGCAGATGTTTAGTGCGATGAAACTTGTCGGGAAGAAGCCTGATGAATATACCCTGGCTGGGTTGCTTGTGGGTATTGCAGATTCTGGGGTGCTGAGCATTGGCCAAGGATTACATTGTTTAAGTCAGAAGAGTGGGCTTGATTCTGATTCTCATGTTGGTAGTTTGCTGGTGAGTTTGTACTCGAGATGTAAGTGCATGGCTTCTGCATATAGAGTCTTTTGCAGTATTTTGAATCCCGATTTGGTCACATGGTCTGCTCTTATTGTTGGGTATTCTCAGGCTGGGGAGTATGAGAAGGTGCTGCACCTTTTTAGGAAATTGAACATGGAAGATAGGAAGCCAGATACTGTCTTGGTTGCCAGTGTATTGGCTTCTATTGCTCATACGGCAAACGTAGGACTTGGGTGCGAGGTACATGGTTATGCTCTTCGGCATGGATTGGAACTAGATGTCAGGGTCTCCTCTGCTCTAATAGATATGTATTCAAAGTGTGGTTGCTTGCAGTTGGCAATTTGTGTTTTCAGGATAATGCCAGAGCGGAATATTGTTTCTTATAATTCTGTAATTTTGGGTTTTGGCTTGCATGGATATGCTTCTGAGGCTTTTAAGATGTTTGATAAGATGCTGGAGAAAGGATTGGTACCTGATGAAGCCACATTCTCTTCTCTCCTATCTGCCTGTTGTCATGCTGGCCTTGTCAAAGATGGTCGGGAGATTTTCCGGAGAATGAAGGAGGAATTTAACATCCGAGCTAGGGCTGAACACTATGTTTACATGGTGAAGCTCCTTGGCAGTTCTGGGGAGTTAGAGGAGGCTTACCATCTGACCCGGTCTTTACCAGAACCTGTAGACAAAGCCATCCTGGGAGCCTTATTATCTTGCTGTAATTCTTGCGGAAATTCTGAGCTGGCAGAAACTGTAGCACAGCAGCTATTTGCAAATAATCCTGCCGATAATGTGTACAGGGTTATGCTTTCTAATATATATGCGGGTGATGGGAGGTGGGATGATGTTAAGAGGTTGAGGGATAAAATGACAGGAGGTTTAAGAAAAATGCCCGGACTAAGCTGGATTGAAAGCAGTTAGCCAGCTGCCGCTCTTGCCAGAAACAGAGAGGATTCTCCAAAAGGTATTAGAATGTTAAACGTAATTTTGTATATTTTTTGCTTCTACTTTTTTGACTTCTTGAAATGCATAGAATTGGTGTTGGGAATTGTCTTTTAAGAAAAAGCAAGGAATTCTCATCTATAAAATCACACAATAAGGAATTTCTTTAAGTCTATACCTGATAGAAAACACATACTGAGAGTAACATCATTCATTTTTTGTTTATTAGACCAAATTAATTGGAATATCTGTAAAGGTGTTCATAACAGAGTCCAAAGTAACCATGAATTAACCAATCCATGTATTTACATACTAGTGCGAACTCATGCCTGAGTTAGATTTGTTAAATGATGATTAAATTCTGATCCCACTCTTTTTTAAATTATGCATTTGTTCCATTACTTTCAGTGGCTGAACTTACTCAAGTGGTGCCTATATTTTCTCTTGCTATATTTTCGAATACTCTCTTTCTCTTGCTATATTTTTCATATACATGGTTCCTGGGGTTTCGTTCTGTTCCAAGTCAGTTCGTGTAAAATAAAAAACTTAAACTATGTCACTATGTGATAGGGTATGATCTCCAACTTTTATGTCTAACCTGAGATTGATTTTTTTTCTTTATATGCTTCCAAAGCTTATCTGCACACCTCTAAAGTTCCAACTTTTCCCTTTATTTCCTTTCTCAACACTTGTTACACGCCTTGATAAGAGAAGAAGAAAGAGAATAATATCCCAAAACAGAAACATGCTAACACTTCAGTTGGTGATCCTATTACCCAGCAGAAAGCAAAAGAATACAGTATTTGTTAACAAAGGAAATTACTTCCTTTCACATAGGACAATACCTGATAGATTGTCTACAACAGAGCCCATTGAAAGCCCAATGCAGCAAAGGCCCAAAATATGGAGAGTATACTCACGTAGAGGAAAAGGTGGACAACAAAGTAGGAGTTAGTTAGAAAAGGTGAGCTGGCAGGAGAGTGGGAGGGGAGGTATTAGAGGAGAGAAAGAGTGTGGAGGGGGACACGAAAAGATATTATAGTTTGAGGACAGAGAAAGATCTTCTCTGAGGAGCTTTTGCTCTGGTTTTGCTTTGTAGCCATTTTCTTTCACAGTGAATACAGTATTATTCAGAATATTAATCTATCAATACCTGTCAATCATTAACAAAAAAGGAACTCCCTCACCCTTTTCATGGTTGGTCTCAATATATAGACCAACCTGACAGACCGAAACACCGCCTATGCCTTGTTTCACAAATTCCTAATACACACTCGTTCACCATCCTTCTATCTAACGTTACTCTCTTCTGCTGGAACAACCTTGCCCGAGGTTAAAATCTGGAAATTGGTTCGTAATCACATCTTCTCATGTAGCTGCTTCAGTTCTCCCTTCACTCCACTGTACCAGCACCTAGTGCTCTGGGACACTGTGTACATGCTCAACCCATCTATCCAAATCCTGTCTTGGAGAAAATTGAGACAGGACGTTGAGGTTCCTGTGGCAACTTTTATTCCAATTGGTGATTTCCCATGGCCAGTTTCAATTGTGACACATGAAAAACTGGGTGAATGCGGGCATTATTTGTTTAAAGATCATTATAGTTCTGATTCTGTATTTTGTTTAATTATCAAGTACCATATCTAAGTTCGTATCAAGTAATCTTTTACCTAACAGACAAACAATTTTCCTAAGGTATCGGGTAAGTTGAAGGAACAAAGGCTAAAAAGGTTTTCTTTTGATACAATTTGCTTTATGCAAAGTTTTGTGGTGAATAAAGTGTTTTGTTGAACAATTAAGTTGCTCTAATTTATGGGTTGCCTACTCAATTGTGTAGTCAATTAATTTCTTGTTTTAGTTGCTTATTTGATTTTGAGAGTAGCTAGTGTGATGTGCCAAGCATGTGTTATCTCTTTCTGCATCTTATGTCTTAGGCTGTTTCAAGTTCGAGGAAAGCTGTAGGACCTGCCAATGTGTTCCTTTACAATGTCCCCTTGTAAGTTTCTTTTTTCCCTTTTTCTTTTCCCAATCTTGACGTATGATGTTATATTTGTTGTATTAAAGGCTTCTTTTTGAGCCATTGAAGAACTAAAGTATGAAGTATGATGTTGTGCTGCATATTATCTAGGTGCATTATCAATATTATATTTCATAGTAGTAGCTGGAATTTATGTGATAATATCTCGTAAAGCAGCCAACCATTCCAATCCCAAAACCACATCTGCAACTCCCAATCTGAAAAAATAGAAATCTTGCTGCATTTCAACACCATGTAATTTCAGCTGAACTGTTTACAGACTCCACTACACAATACCTTGTGGCCATCTCCCGCTTCTGCAAAATAGCTTGAAGTTTTTGTCACGGGTAACTTCAGGTTATCCACCACCTTCGTTGAATGGGCTGCACCACAATCTATCAGAACCGCCACCATACAATTCCTCAGCTGTCCCACAACTTAAGAGATTTCTTGGTGGTGAAACCTAGTATGTTGTGCAAAGACAATTAGGCTTTACTGCTTCATTAACTACTTCTATTATACCTTCCTCAGACATCCCGGCTTCCTCCTTCTCTCCTAATATCATCATATTTAACTGTTTATTCTTGCATACATGATTAGGCCAAAATTTTTCATCAGAACGGAAACATTTCCCTTTCTCTCTTTTTCTTGTACTTGTGCATGATCCAACCTTTGATATGGATTCCTTCTCCTAACAGTGTTAGGAAAAATCTTATTATTAGCAAAGGCTTGAGGTGCAAAAGTTCTTGCCTTAGAATTCTTGGGTGCGCAAGATACCATTCTTTTGTTACAAACTTGAACTAGGGTAGGTTTGGAAAGATCCATTGCTGCTTCCTTCTTGAATCCCACCCCTATTATTCACAGCCCAATTCTTTTCTTCAATTCTCCTCACTTCGTTCATAGTTTCCGATAGTTTTTGAGGTTCATACAATCTCAGTTCTGCTCTCACATCTTCTTTCAACCCATTCATAAAAATTTCCAACAAATACTACTCTCCCAGACCTTGAACAGAACCAGCATATTTGTCAAACTTAGTAACATATTCTTGCTCCAAATTATCTTGCTTCTGTGCTAATAAAGAGTGGAAGGGATTACTCAGACGCAGGTTCAAATCTCTCCATTAATACCACCGTGAATTCTTCTCAACCCAAATTTGGGTTATAGGATTCCCACCACTGAAACCACCCTAACACATCACCTTCTAATGCCACCATAATCTTCTCAGCAAGCACAAACCCCTGAAAATAACGTTAGAGCTTCATTATCTACTCAAACACATCCTGTCCCCAAAACGTTGGAATGTCAAGTTTCTACCATTTTTTTTGTTTCACCTAAATCTGTTGTTATATCATCTCCTGATCCCTTAGTACTATTTTCACTTGTTGATTCATTCCCATATTTTTTTTTCTAAGAGCTCCTTTCCCATGTTCCCTGTAATTTTCCCAACATCAATTCTAACCTCATTAGTTGTGATTCTTGTTCTGAAAATCTTGCTGAAATGGTTAATTGGTTCTCCTCCATGATTTTCTCAGTTGTTAACTCATCCCTCAATGGTGTTCTTTCTTTTATTCATTCCCAGCAACCACAAAGCTCCTAGATCATAACTCTGATACTAGTTGATAGAAGTGGGATCAAATTAAGACCAGGAAACAATAACCAAAGAAATAAGTGTTGCAAGTGTCATCAATTGTCACAATGGAATCTTAACGCTTGGGTTGCTACGTTCTTAAGTAGAAAGAGTTACACCTTACTTATCAACTATAGCTTTTAGTCAAGTGGTAAGGACTCGATCCAACAATTGGTATCAGAGTCAAGGTCATAAGTTTGATTCCTAATGAGACAATTGTTTAGAGGAAAGTTGTTGTAGATTGCACAATTGTCTTGTGGTGTAGGCTAGGTGACCGAGTCACAATCAAGAGTTCAATTTCTAGTGAGACAGTTGTTGAAAGGGAGATTAGGTGGACCAAGCACAATCAAATTGTGGCGCTTGGCTTCTACACTCTTAATTAAAAGGAATTATAAACTAATTATCAACTATAACTTTTGTCCTAATGGCAAGCGTTCAATACAACAACAAGAAGCTTTTTATTGGTATTAAAGAACTTCCTCAAACAGAACAGTTCTCTCTTGAATTGCTTTTAAGTGTTTCAAGGAACCTAAACCTCCCACACAAAACTATACAGTTGAACTACTAATAACTTCCTTTAATAATCGTCTCTGGCATCTGCCCACCCCCCGTCCCCGCCCATGCTTTCTCTGATGATAGAAGGTTGTCTTGTTCTATCAAGATGTTATCTGCATTCTTTTACTAGCTCATCACAATTAGGTTCCCTAATCTATCTTGTATTCCCAATGGAAATTTTACCCTTCTCTCCTTGTCTTTTAGTTTAACATGTTTTGGTCATGACCTCAAACCAAGAAATGATAAACTCTACCATCAAATGTATTGTTTGGGTTACTCAAATCTGTGAAAAGAGTGTCATTTTTTTTACATTACGCTTTTCAACACCTGCCCCATCTCCTTATTGTGCTTGATGCAACTTTCACAGCACAAAATGATATTACCGAAAGAAAGAATTGATACTTGGTTGAAATTACTAGTACCTTACGTCACCGTTATGTACCTCTTCACTTTGGGATGATGCATTTCTGACATGTGAACAGCATTTCTTCATTTTGTTTTGTGCAATCATTCTCCTACTCGATCGTGTATTGCAGATAGACTTTTTACCTAGTTTCTCTCCTTATCTTTAGTTTAACATGTTTTGGCCGTGACCTAAAATTAGGTATATTTAAACTTTCTACCAAATCTCTACAATGTATTTCTTTTTGGGTTACTCATGTGTCCAAAAGGGTTCTCATAGTTTTTTTTACCTCAACTTCAACAATATATTGTCTTTACCGAGTTACTCTGTTTTTGAGACCTGCACCTTCTCCTTCACTGTACCTGATGTGAAAGTCACTACAAAACCTTTGTATATTTGACCTATCGGTTTAGCTCCAATTGTTGCTTTTGCTCCACCTCCATTGTCTGCTTACCAACAATGGAAACAAATTCCACTGACATTCCAGCTACTTTGTCTCTTTGGATTTTGTGTCTATTCTTAACATATGAAGCCACAACTAAACAAATTGGTGCTAGGCAATGTTGCATGGTGTGAGAGCTTTACACTCATGGCATTTGGGAACTTGTTCCCTTAACTCCTGACAAGACTAGTAATGGTTTGGGTTTTTACAGTAAAGATTGGATCTAATGGTCATGTTGACAGTTTTAAAACTCACTGGATGACCAAGGGTTATGCAAAATTTTGGTCTGGCTTATGTGAACACCTTTTTCTTCAGTGATCAAAATAACTTCTGTTTGTCTCTTTCTTGCCATGACTACCATACATTGACTTCTACACTAGTTGGATATTAAATATGCCTTGTTACATGGTAAGTTGCATGAAGTTTATATGTATCAGTATCCAAGTTTTAGTGTTTTTGGAGTCTTGTCTTGTATGTTGGCTCTGTCATTCTCCCAGAGGTTTGAAGTAGTCTCATAATGCCTGGTAGTTTGTCTGTTTTATCTCCGCCTTAATACATTTCACCATAACTCGGTGTGAAGTTGATTCTCTATTTTCTCCGTTGATTCTTTCATACGGGCGGTGCATTTATTTTGTCATCTATGTTGATGACATCATCACTTGTAATGACATAATAAAGACTCAAATCTCACCTTTTTATTTAGTTTTAGACAAAAGACTTGGGACCCTCGAATACCTCTTAAGGATAGAAATTTTCCAATTCTTTTCTTATATTGCATTAGCCAATAAAAGATGCTTTGATATTCTGAGACTGATATGTTTTATTGTCATCTCAGTTATATTCTAATGGGCCCCAATGTGAAGCTTCTACAAGGTTAAAGGGGCCGTTTCGTAGGGAAACTCAACCATCTCATTGTCACCATACCTGGAATCACCTTTATAATTAGAGTGGTAAGTCAATTTTTTAATTCCACTTGTGATAGTCAATTAGATGTTGTCATACATATTTTTTGGTACATAATGATAACTACTATATAAAAAAAATAAAGGAAATGCAAAAATTATTTGTTACTCTAATATGATTGGGCAGGATCATCATCAAACAAGAGACCCACTTCTAGGTTTTGTGGTCTTATCGGAGGAAATTTCGTTTAATTGAGGAGAAAGAAGCATAACGTAATCGCTATATCCGGTAGAGGTTGAAAATTGTGCAATGGTATCGGTTGCATGCAAGTACGTGGCTAAATTAGGAGAAATTCAGTATATGAAACTTGTATGTAACAATCAAGTTCTCCTTCACATTACATCAAATCCAATCTTTCTTGATCGGGCCAAACACAGATAGATTGTCACTTTGTAAGAAAAAATGTGTTTTAAGAGGAATTATAAATGACTTTGTCGACTCCAATGACTAGTTGATCGACATTCTCAGCAAGTTCTTGGAAGCTTTCATCTTGACTACATTTTAGCAAGCTTGACATTGTACTTCAACCGGAGGTGAGTGTTGATGGCATATTGGTACATGTTAAATATGAAAATAATTGTCCCTATAAAGAAGGGATGTTGTTACAACAATTTATGGGTTTAATTTATTCTTTTGTATTTGTGATTGATTTTGTTGTACCCTATAATGTGCTCACATACTACACAATATTCAGATATGTTCTTTTTGTACAAGTGATTTGTGTCGTTATGTTTGCTAGTTAAAAAACATTACTTGAACCAAAAGACATTGGGTTTGAACGGTTTGGTTAGAATACTATCCAAATAACATCCTAATTCAAATCAAGAACTGATTGTTAGAACTTTCTAGACCTTGTAGTTTTGGAAAAACCGTCTCTTTCTTCCTGATTTCGTTGTGGTCTTGGTGTCATATTTATCAGTATTCATTTTACCTCTATATTTGGTTTATTATTTTCCATGCGTCCCCTCTATATTTGGTTTCCTTGCTTCTAACCAAATTTGGCCAATCTTGTATTTTCTTTCAGAATTATAAACCAATTTTTTGTTCCCATTATATTGTCTAGACCGAAACACGGTTTCCTTAATGTTTACACTTTTAGATGTTTTTCACCACTGAAATAGTGCAGCACACACTGATGTGTTCTGAGCTAAATGTCACAGGATTATAAAAACCGTCTTTTATGTCTTTATCCCTGATAACTGTTAGATATAATTCTTTGTTTGATATTTGTAATGGGGATTTCATTAATATTCTATGTTTCACTCTTTTAAATCGGAAATCAATTGGGGGATAAATAATGCACCATGTAGTGAGATTTAATTTCCTTTTCTGAATATATTGTTTATTTATAGAATAATAAAATTGATTTCTTTAAATTTAATCTGTTAATTAAATTTGTTTTAATTTTAACTTGCCTTTCATGTCTTGTAACTATTTTCTAAATACTGAGTAATTTTTTTTTAAATTTGACAATATAAATCTGTGTAGCAAAACTGAAAGCATAATAATATTGTGAAACAAAATTGTTATTCAAGTATAGTAAAAGATGGAGTATTTTAACTAAAACACATTTGCTATAATATAGTCAACATTTATCGTTAAATTTATATAAAAATGGAATGCAAATATTGTAAGGGGAAAAACCAATAGTTTTCTTTATTTTTCTTATGAAGGGGTATTTAGGCCCTTTGGGTTAACTTTATTCACAATCCTCTACAGGTGCAAGAAAAGCTGCACCAGTTGTTCTTGTCTAAGAAGTCAAACTTTTTTTGTATACATTTTACCGTACCTCAAATTAGTTTGCAGAGCTAAAAGCATGTGCAGTTTTACAAAATTACATCTGATTCCATTCTGCATTAATTCCATTGAAGGGCTTGGAAATAATGTCATCCCTAAAGTTATCAAATCATGAAATGGGAAGGACACATTACATTAAAAATTGGGAATATCATTCTATTTGTAGTTTTTAACTCATTCCGATTCTATTCATATCCAGTGGAATTATCAGGCATATTAGTCACCCTGACAGCAATATAATATGAATATGATACACTTTGATGACACAACTGGAAAACCCACAAGAGAGTAAACAATTCAGATGCTGAAAATTTTAAATTCTTGAAAGGAAAATGTTGTGCAGATGACTCGACCCACTTGATCGAATAAAAACATTCTGCTAATCTTTTTATCAGTTTGATTCCAAAATGCATTCTTCTAAGCTGGGAGAAGTAGAATTGGTAGATCTAGCACTCCACCAAGTGGTTCTAAAACAAAAGCAAGGATTCTTTTTCCTACTTTTCTTGGTGCCCCTCTTAATGCTGATCACGTAATTGCTAATAATTCCTTTCTGCGTTTTCTTAATAAATCTTTTGAATGCTTCCATTATTTCCTGTGCTAAGGTTCTAGTCGTGGAAACAGCTTTTTTTTTCTCAGCGTGATGTGTGTGCTTCCTTCCATTTTGAATCTTTTCTTCTTTCCATTGACTACAATAATTAGAGTCCTATACAGTTGGCGCCATTTAGATTCCCTTGTCACAGTTTTGCATTTGGACGTTATACTATTGCTCCTAATCTTGTTATTCTGCAGCTGCACGTCCTCATCCCTTTTTGTATCACGGACTGCCATTTTTTTGCTTGCCCCAGTGGCCCACCCACGATGTTTTTCCTCCCCAAACCCCACAATTTCAAGAATGTCATGTTTGGATCGAGAATGAAATTACTCATTTCTGCTACGAGACCTTCCAAATTGTTCAAAAATATTCTGGGATCATGCAGATGGTAATAGTAGATACTCATCACTAATTGTGAAAAATATACTGTTTACCAAGGAGGGAAGTCACAAAGAATCTTGTTAAAATCATCACACTAGATTACATTATTCAACATTAAGAAGGGCCCTCTTGGTGTTTGAGAATTTTATGATTCTATTTGCCCATATTTAAAATTGTATTGGACGGGGTGGCTGGTATTGTTGGCATAACAGTGAGTGTAACACAAATGATTCTGCTCTAAAGCAGAATCAGAATCTTGAGTAAATTGTCACACCCCCTCTTTCTAGCTCTGAGAAGCCTTCAGGAGATTGGTGCCTCTTAGGTTAGCTATAAGAATGAGTGACTCTTATTAAAGTATTATTCTGATGAATTATCTTTCCGAAAGCAAGATTGCACAGTCCAAGTTTATATGTCCTCTAATCATTAGGGCCATTTTAATTAATCATACATAAAGGTACATGCACTCATTTTTATCCATCACATTGAATAGCACACCGATTTGGAACTTGCCTATTCGTCCACACATCGAATTTGGAACACTAGCATGTGCCTTCAGTAGTCCACTCCCACTAAACAAATACTAGTTTTTCTTTTTTCCCCATGGGCCAACTTCAAGAAAATTGCTTCAAATAACTGAGGGACCAGGGATAGGGTTTATAAGGAAAAATATAAAGTGCCCTTTTCTCCTAGTAAATTTGTATTTTGTTTTTACATATCACCTTTGTTTTTTTACTGAAGACAAATGTATCATGTAAAATGATTGTAGGTGACAAAACTTTCTTAACATAATTGCTAGTTAGAGTTGAAATTTAAGAGCATGGTTAAACTTAACTAACTCTATCCCTTGATCTATATGTTTGGCAGTTCTTTTAAACTTGTCTGTACACATACCAATTCGTTCATGCACTCCGTAGTGTTTTTCTCATTACTTAAACATGGAATAGAAAAATACCAAAAGGTAGGCACACAGATTTAGCCATGATGAGCACATTAATTACAGCCAACCAATGATTCATTCATGGGATGGTTCTGTAGTGTACTAGTCTCGCACTCTCACATCACATGTTCGTATAGTAAGGAATTAACAGTGTTGGTGAAAAAGGAGGAATATCACCACTGTTCCAAACACATTAATTATTAAGATTACGTGTTCCCACGTGTACACATTTATGCACTGTTTCCGTTGCCTAGAAAATGTTTCTCTAGAGTCATAATCTTTCCCAGGAATGTGAGGAAAGGAAAGATCATTAGTAACGACATTGGAAATATTCATCAAGAGTCATAATCATTCCCAGGAATATATGGAAAGGGAAGTGCAGTAACGATACGTCGTGTCGTGCAATCTCATCATGCACACAAATTAAATTGCTCATAAACAGGTGCAGGGTTTTCCATTAATTCCCCATTTGCGAACCGTTCTTCACTCCTGTTCTTTGATGTATATATTAAAAAGTAGTTTATATGAAAATAATGTTAGTCTAAGATATGAAATATATGTTGTCATAAATCCTTGTTCCTTTGTCACAAAATACTTAAGACTACAACAGCTTATGATATATATATTGAAACTGTGTGTTATTTGGTGAACCATGCAACTTGTGTACCAAGGGGGAAAAAGCAAGCACGATGGCACGTTCCCAAATGTAAGAAGATAATGCAGGGATAAGAGAAACAAATATCTTTGGACTGTAGGTGTGTGAGACAGATAGAAAGGGTGAGGGAATGATATTCTATTTTTCTTTTCCTTACTGGTTCCCATTAGTTCATACACTAATCATATGTAACTGTAAATATTGTTGATTTGACAATTTTTTTATATACGACGTAAGTTAAATATAAATTTTTCATTATATTAAGTTATTCCATAATATATATATATATATATATATATATATAAATGTAGATTGGTTATTTTGGGAAAAGAAAGTAATGGAAGTGGAGTTAGGGCAAGAAACACATCACAAGTCAGCAGGTGTCAAAATCAAGGCCTATTGACTACTACTACTACTATATATGGGGCAAAGGAAAAAGGAAAAAAATATTGGTGTCATCTGATTATGATTTGCAACACATGGGGTCCGAAGATTGGGGAGTGAGTTTGAAATTGTGGCTGGGGAGTGAAAGTGATGATAAAGAATTGTTGTGAAAATGATAAGGACTAAGGGCAGCTGCAACAGTAGTGGACCACTTCTATTTGCACTCTATTGTTCTCTCTTTTCAAGCAGAGTTTATGATAATTGATTTTGTTATATGCTTTTTCTATCAGTTCTAAGGGTCTCTATTACGAAAAAAAAAAAAAAGCATCACATATTATGCAAGAACAAGTATTTGGTTCTTCTCAAAAATCGTCACTTATATATTTTGTGGCAACGTTAATAATATATGTTTTAAGCGTGTATATTCAACGTCACAAAATTTCGTTAAAAATAACATAATATCATAATAAAATTTGTCACATTTTAAAAAAAATATAGCGAAAGTTAAATTTCATTTTTACAAAATTTGTCACTATTTTTTTTTTTATTATAAAGTACTGTCACTTCGAATAAATATTTATGGTTGAATTTTACGTAAAATTATGTTAGAAAGTCCTTTCAAAAAATTAGTTGGATTTGTCTTAAAACTAAAACTTGAAATGCATAGAAAAATAATAATCCATACATATATACAATATAAATAGATGGAGTAGATAGTATTTAATCCTAATATGTATAGTTCTTTAAATAGAGCATTATATATCAATGTTCGACCTCGACTCATCAATGTCATTGGGTTAACTTGAAATTCATGACTCTTACAACCCAACTAACACCTGACCTAGTTAAAGTGACACCGGACACAATTCTGCTTAATCTTTTATACTATATCTTTCTTTATGGAATTGAATCCTTTTTTTCTGAATCCAATGCTTCCTATTCATTTTCCAGGCAAAATAATAGGAATTTAGAATAAATTCAATTCTCAAACTCTAGTAATAAACTATTAACAAAAATATAATAAAGTAGAGAATTAAGTATCCAAGTTAAGAAAGAGTTGATTTCATTATAAAAATAAGCTCAAAAATATGATAAAAATAAATGTTATCAATGATTAAGGGATTGGACAAAAGTCACTCATGTATAAATATCATAGAATTTAGGAAGGAAGCAACACTAGGAGAGTTAGGAAAATGGAATGATAATATGTGGCAATGGAGTATGAGAGGAGAGAATGATTTGAATGGAAAAAACACAAGTATTTTATTTGTTGTTAGAGTTGCTATTGATTCACTTAAACACGGGAGAGTGAAGACATCTAGATATCCCTAAGATGACTCATACATGATAAAAGTATAATACACAAAACTACAAGCAAGTAATGCATTAGTAAATATAGATTTTCTCAACACATTGTGGAGAGTCATGTTAAATAAGGTCGTCACAAAGCAAAATCTGAGATATAAGGGTGTAACAGTGGCAAACGGGTTGTGTGTGATGTGTAACGAGCAGGAAGAAACTATTATTCAATTTTTCTTTGAATGCAAGTGTTAATAAAATTTGCTATGATGATAAGTGGACCAATCACAATGTAGAAAATAATAAAATTATTGTTCTTCCCAAGGATTTCTGCAATATAAAACAATTATAATAAATTCTAACTTAGAAACAATTTCATTAACTGGTGATAGGTGCAGAAATAAAAAACAATTTAAAAGAATATTTTGTCTTTTTATCAACAATTAAAGGCAGAAAAAGGATTAACAATAGTATGATAAACATGTTAGGGTTAGATCTCACCAATCTTTACTCTCATGCATGGATAACAAAATTTATCTTCTTTTCTATCAATGATCAATGTCAACCCACAATATTACTCAGACCTTATTGCAGTAGATGAGCTTAGGGATTATCTATTAATCATCAATTCCTTGATCAATTATATAGATGAATCTTATATTCAAACAAGGATCTTAATGAAAACAAATGAATCACGCTCTATTCCTAGACATGAGCTTTCATCCAGTAAATTAATTTAGTTCTAAATTCAAAAGATATTTTCCAATACTCTTAAGAATTAGTGATCAAGTTATGGATTCGTACAACAAGCATAAACATAAAATTAATATACTGATATATTGAAAGAAAAATATTTATGATAAAACATAAAATAATACCAAATATGATTACATGAGAGTTTCTAAAGGTTTAACCTAATCCTAACAATGAGTAATTTAGCTCCCCCTATACATGAGAAAACCAAACATTACAAGAAGAATGTTGGAATAAAAATATTACTTCAAATAAACCATAAGAATGCCTCCAAAATTGAATTTCGTTCTAGCTCTGGCAAAAGATGCCTAAACCTAATATAAGAAATTATTAAATAATCTTAAAAATTCGATGCTTGTGCCCAGCCCAAGTCAGCTGCACCGGGCACCGATGCTCAACCTGCGCCAAACACAATTCCATCTACTTGCTCTCGAGTTTTCCCAAGCCAGACTCATGTAGCTAAGCCAGGCTTGGCTTTATTTGCCCAATTTATGCGTTTTTCCTACTTTTTCGAGGCTTCAATCCTCTTTCTTCTCATCGAATGTTTTCTTACTCAATTTCATCAAAAATAGCTTGAATTAGTATCAAATCCTTATTTTGACTTTCAAAATCAATTATTAACAAAAACTAAATAAAATTAAGAATTAAACAAGTTCTAAGTGTAGAAAGAGTTGATTTTCGACATAAAATGGATCAATAATGTCATGTAAATTAGATCTATTAGCAAGGTAGTTTCATAGGTATGAAACTTGTGTGATAGATTGACATGAGCAATGTGCACCCTAACCAACCCCAAATACATATCCAAAACTTTCATATGATAAACCTTAATGGCAAAGGAAATTTGATATGAAGAGGGGTATGGTAGTTGCAATTTGGTATTTATGGAAGAAAAAAAATAGCATAGAGTCTAAGAATGCAAGGTCAAACCCGAAATAAAATTTAGTATGGCTCAATTGAGAGTGTGGGCTTGGATGAAATGTAGAATACCAAAAGTAAACTTCTTTTAGCTAATACAATGCATTAAAACTTTGAAGTTGGAACACAAGTTGGACATGAAAGATGAGGGAATACTTTGGATAAGTCAGACCAATGTAAGAGGAATGAGAACTATCAAAATGAATGTAGTTGGCTAGGAAACTATAACAGGCGACATATAAGTCACACGAAAGAGATGATATAATGTGAAATGTAGAGAATAACTACTATATCTGATAAGAAGGTAAACAGTGAGATTCTTATCTCAGAGTTGTAAACTAATCACTTCAGACTATGTAGCTTAGATAGTAATGATCACTACAAAAAAAAAAAGCTATTTAGAAACCAATTTTTAGCTACCAAATGAAATGGTTGCTAATTATGACAAAAAAAAGTCACCAAATTAAATTTTGGTTGGTAAATAACTACAAAATATAAATTTAGTAACCAATTAAGTCAAGATAATTAGTATCTAACATTAGCTACCAAAGTTTTAGTGACCTATACCATTAGATTCTAAATTGGTATCTAATTAAGTTAGAGACTAATTTAGAATCTAATGGTATAGGTCTCTAAAACCTTGGTAGCTAATGTTAGATACCAATCATTTTAACTTAATTCGTCACTAAATTCAATAATTACTTCTATTTTGTATTATTTAGCAATCCAAATCTAATTTGGTTGCTATTTTGGTCACAATTAACAACCATTTCATTTGGTAGCTAAAAATTGGTGTCTAAATAACTTTTTTCTTGTAGTGGATCATATGTGTGGAGGACCATGAAGCCTCGATCAATTTTTTTTTTAATGACAAAAAATGAATAAGATTAAAAAGGACATTTTGGGGGTGTCCAAATCCTTAAAAAAATGTTACAGAAACAATATTTGGGATAACCTTGTAGACCTACTCAACTACAACAATACAACATATAAGCTCTAAAGTCCCCAGACACAGTACCAAAATAACGTGATTTAGCTAATAGTTTGAATGAATACTAAACAATAATTCAAACTTGTATCAATAGGAAACTTAGTTGAGTACTTCCCTGCATACCAAGTTACCAATTACATCGTGTTCCAAGGATCATTCATTGTAAATTTCACATCGCTGTTACATAATATCAGTACCAAAAGCAAATGAACTTAAATATGTCCTTTTGTGGCCTTCTTCAAAAGCCCACGAATTTGCCAAATATACTTGTGTCAGCAATAATTAGAACCTGCACATTGAACAAACAAGGCCAAAAAGTCTCGATCAATGGTAGCAATAATCATATGTCTGGAGGTCTATGAAGCAGAATAAATGTGTACAGAATAAACTTGTTTTGACTGTTAAGGAATGATAATCCTATCAAGAACAATTGTATTTGTTAATAAAACACTCTTTTAAGGGATGACTCTTAAAGTCATCTTACTAGAAATATACTACTATAAAGGTCTCCAATTTAAACAAATGTGTGATAAAGACAAAATATGGAATTCATGCCATTCAATTGTCCTTCTTTTTATTGTAAATGTTGCCATGTTATGGTCTTCTCGGCAATGACTACTACACAACTCTTCTAAATATGCCTGAATTCTGTGTAGGATAATTCAAATAATGTTGTATTTAGTTTATAGCAATGTCAAGCCAAAAATATTGGAAGAGCCAACTAAGTTACAATAACTAACTTGAAGTTAACAAAGTTTAAACTGTAATTAGATACTTCATACTTGGATTTGTCCGTTTGTATATAGGTATCGATACATATATTTTGAAGTTAGTGTTTTATGTGAGACACGCAAGAACTTAGGTGCTAAGAGCAAATTTTTTTAAACTTTTTAAATATATATATATATATTATAAAAATGTTAGAATATCTCAAGTACTCTGATTTTGATTTATAATATTTTTTATTGATAAAAAAATTATTAAACATATGACAAATTTAAATTCGAACTTCATTTAATACCAAATTATTAGTAAATATTGCAGATAAATCTCGGCCAAAAAAATTCAACTAATCATATTTGATGTCTTTTTATTTTTTACAAACAGGACTCAAATCTAGAGCTTTATCCAAATTAGACTTAGTTACATTCCAACTAATAACGGTTGTTTAACTGTAGAGAAATCTTAGGCAGAGTGTGGGTAAAGTAAAGCCCTCCATGATGGCTAATTAGCATCCTTACCATTAAAAATAATTAACATTCTCATAAATTACCACTCAATGACCAGAATGTTCTGTAGTTTCACCTCTTCAATAAATCAAATATTTACCCACTTTAGGGGAATCTTTTGAGTTCCCTACTGGAAGGGCATATCATTTGTTTTTGACAATTGGAAGGGCACATATGATGCCACACGAACCCCTGTCATAAACTATTTCTTATTCTTCAATAAAAAAAATAAAAAAAACTCAATGGTTGCTTGATTAAGACTGTGATCAGAAAGCAACAATATTTCCACTTTTAGCAAGCAAATAATTTTTAAGAAAACAAAATAAAACCTTTTGCTTTTAAGTTCTGATCTATGCGGCTGGGATTATCTTTAACTAATCATTGCATCACGAAGTATGCAATCAAGCTATTTCTCCATTCCTTTAGATTTCATTTGTGAGATTAACTATTATAATGTAGCTTTCAAGAAAATTAATTAGATAATCATAAAATGTGGCAATTAATAACAGAAAGCAATGCATACATATATATGGCAATCAGGTGATGGGTGATGTATGTAGGTTGGTGGGGGAACTCTGCCATTGCTATCAGCTAATGTAAATATAGAGGTCACCATCATGTTGTCACTTCTAAGATATAAAATAGTTCTTCTATCCAATGATATCCTAATTGGTAAAGGTAGGTTATTATCTATTACTCTTCAATTAAACCAAACATAAGGGTATTTTTGCTTAATTTCTGTGTCTATTTCAAATGAGACATAGGTTGTGTTTGGTATAGTAATGGATTGAAAGCTAAAACAATATATTTATAGCTTAAACTACTGGCGTAGTTTACTGAGTTAAAGAAGTTTTAAGACCTTATTTAATAAATTGGTTTGAAATGAAAATGGCTTGAATTTTATTGCATAAAGATAAGTAAAACTTAGAATTTTCAGTAAATTTTAGCTGATAACAAAAAATGTTAGAGGGTGTGATGTTAGCATTTTCTTATAATATAACATAATAATTAAAATAAAAAATTCAGTATTAAATTTATTGGAACCGGTTGTGTAATTCTAAAGAATGTAATATTTAAGTATTAAGGATAATAGAATAATAATAATAATAATAATTTAGTTGAGTAACATTTGGAATTATAAATGAATAAATACATTTATTTGAGTTAAATTTTTAAGTCAGTCAAATAAATGATAAATCTATTAAAATAACTTGACAAATTTATTAACTGGAAGGAACTGGATTTGATTTGTTTCTCTTAAATTTGAGTCTGGCATAGACAGTGAAAAAAATATGATTGAAAACACAAAAAATAATATGATGAAAATAGAAGACTTTCAATATATTTCATGTGATTAAATGAGAGAAAAAGGTTAACTCGTTTTTTTCCATTTTTAGGAAGGAATCTTGAGAATGCGATGAAATAGTTAAAAGAAATATTGTGAATAACATGAATGTGGTGTGGCATAGCATTATTATTTACTAACTGTGTAAGAGTTATTGAGTGAAATGCATAGGAAATATTGGTCCCTCTAATATGTAGGGAGTTTCTGGCTTCACTAGAGTGCCTGCAGATTATAGTGCCTTAAAACGGACAACAACACCTATTTCTTGGGTGTCATGTTCTCCTAAGTCTCGACCATCAACATAAAATATATTTCATAACAAACGGTATTAAATATTTGCTAAATTTACGTACATTGTCTTCACCATGTAAATTATTTCGTCATGTTTGCTTGCAATTCAACTGTGAAATATTAATATTAATTATGTAAAAATAATGATTCCTAGGGCAGTGAGATAACACGGATTAGAGTTTCATTATATATTATTGTTATAGAATTTTCTATTTGGCATATTATATATATA
>Ga0209489_106027_pt1 | contig 20041 bp, 8 predicted proteins | sample SiratrowhiteBW_FD_187527 | JGI IMG/M metagenome (GOLD analysis project Ga0209489, IMG submission 187527) | Root nodule microbial communities of legume samples collected from California, USA - Siratro white BW (SPAdes) (version 2) | ecosystem: Host-associated > Plants > Roots > Nodule | place: USA...
TATATATATATATATATATATTATATTTTTTCTAAAGTGATAAACAAGATAAAAAATCAAATCATATTTTTTTCTTAAAATGAAATAAAAGATAATGACAAGCAAATTATATTTTTTTGTATTTTTTTGAAAATAAGAGAAAAATAAACAATGAATCTAAAAATAATTTTTTTATTTGTTATTATTTTTTTTATCAAAAACATTTTTAATTTAAGAAAATAAAAGGATAACAAAAAAAAATCATTTTTTTATATTTTTCCTAACAATAAAATTCAAATTTGATTAAAAAATTTTGAATTTCTTTAAAAATTAGTTAGAAATATTTTTCATCATCATTTTTGTTTGAAATAAATTTTATTTATCCGGACGAAATTAGGTGTTGACAATATTATTAATATAATAATTTATATTAAATTATATTAATAATTATATTAAAAAATATACTAGTAATTATATTATATTATATTAAAAATATATTACTAATTATATTAAAGATATATTACTAATTATATTAAAAATATATTGAATTATATTAAAAATATATTATTAATTATACAAAAAAATATATTGAATTAGGAATATATATCGTAGTGTCCCTGTGTCCTATTATTTTTAATTTGGTCGTATCCGCGTGTCCGTGTATCCGTACCCGTGTTCATATCTGAGCTTCATAGAGCAGTATAAAACTGCTTTATCTGTGCTTATATATTTTTGCCTTGGTTGTTGGTTTCTATTTATAGCGAATTGAGTTTAGACTCCATTTAACCTCTCCTTCTGGAGACAGTTATTCCTATAGTTGGTATCAAAGCTAACCTCAGGGGTTAATTCTTCACAAGACTTGAGGCACAATCCTACAAGAACTCAATGGAAGGAGACAAACTACACGTGAGTCGACCACCCTTGTTCAAGGGCCAAAATTATGAGCTTTGGAAGATGAAGATGATTGACTTCATCCAATATAAAAATATGGAGTTAATTAATATTATAAAATATGTCATACCTACATTGATTGATAAATTAGGAGGATTGCTTCCTTTTGAATCTATGACGGTGGAGGAAAAACGCATATGTCAAAATAACGCTAAAGTTAGGCACATTATAATGTGTGTTTTATCCGAGGAAGAAATGTCGAAGGTGCATGCCATGGTCAGTGTTAAGGAGATGTGGGATACACTTGCTCTCACATATGAAGGTTCAAAAGGGGTAAAAATAAATAAATTGACTATGCTTAAACATCAATATGAAATGTTTGCTATAGAGGATCATGAATCTATACAATCTATGATTTCTCGTTTGCAAGTTATCCTAAATAGTCTAAGATCCTGGGGTCAATTGTTAGTCAATATGAAATCAATGATAAAATTCTCAGAATTTTACCTGCTGAATGAAGAGCCCAAGAAACTGCTTTCAGAACGTCTAAAGATCTTAAGGCCATGCCCCTGGTGGAATTGGTAGGTATTCTTACATATATGAGCAGGTCTTGCAGAATGATGCAAATAATGTTCCCAAAGAAAAGAATCTCGCATTTAAGATCTCACACAAAGGTAAGAAAAAGGTACCATCCAAAACTTTTGAAGATACAGATAATACATCAGATGATATAGAGTCTGATGATGAGATCTCCATCCTTACCAACAAGATCAAAAGAATGTTAAGAAAGCAAGAGAGCAAGAGAAAGGACAAAAGGTTCAGGACTAAAGATGGCAAGGTGCAAGATGAAAGGATAGTCTGCTATGGCTGCAAGAAGCCAAAACACTTCAAATTAGAATGTCTTGATCAGGTTGAAGAAAAAAATAAGAATGAAAAGAAGAAGAAATTCTCCAACAAGAAGTGTTTTATGTCAACCTGGGAGGATTTGGACTCATCCAGTTCTGATTCTGAAAAAGAGGCAAACATAAGTCTCATGACTGATGTGATAGATAACTCTATGTCAGAGGACTCAAATAATGAGGTAGATTTTAGTGATATTGATAGTTTACGTTTAGCTTATCAAGAAACAATATCTAATAATGGTATGATTGCATCTGCATATAAAACCATGAAAAGAAATTATAAAAATGCTTGCAAAGAAATTAAATTAATGCAACACGAGAAAGCTAGTCTAAATGATATTTCTCTCAAAAGCACAGAGCTTCTCCAAGTAAAAGAAAGATTGTGTAATGAAAATAGGAACCTTAAAAGGTACCTTGCAGTTCAGAACACAAGTCTCAAACACTTGGAAAAAGAACTTGTGTTAATTAGAGAAAAATTAGGAAAAAGGCCTATTGAATCAAATGAGACAAACATTGATGATATTATTACTGAAAACATCACTCTTAGAAAAGTTTTATCTCATTCAAATAAAAATGAAAAATTTCTTGACATGTTGATAAAAAGTTCTAGGAAGTCTCATGATAAGAAATGAATAGGTTGTGATCAAAATAATGCATCATCTATTTCTTTCATTGTACATCTTATTTCTGCAGGAACCTTCAAGGATAAATCTTTGAGGAAAACTAACTAGAAAGGACCCAAAACAGTGTGGGTACCAAACGAGAAAATTATTCCTCTTGCAGATATATTAAATCCAAACAAGAAGACTCAAATATTGGAATTGGGAAAATGGATGCTCACTATTCATAAAGGTAAGAAAGTCTATATTTCCATAATTGAGAGTCAAGAGACAGAGAGACAAGAGAAAAAGATGAATGAGAGTTGTTGGAATTGGTTAAATAAGGATGAGACGTTTATATTTTACTTACAAAGATTCATCTAAGATTAAAAGGTTTGTCCCGTCTACAAGATAAGTATTTCTTTTTTATTGCATTTGTTACTCTATATATTTTACACATATTAGACGGTCTAATAAAATTTACATGTTTTTGATGATATGTAAGGTGACATGTTTTTTGCATAGTTTTAAATTTGATTTGCATTATTTTTGTTTCTTCAAATTTATTTTATTTTATTTATAAAACATGTGTGTTTTTAGCACATTGAAATTAAACATCATTTTAGAAGAGATCATATTCAAAAGGGTACTATTGATTTGCAATTTGTCTCAATTCATGAACAATTAGCAAATATATGTTAAAGATCGATTTAAATATTTAAGAGAACTTTTGGGTATGATCTTGATTGAATGATGAACAATATCAATTGGCTTAAACTCATTGCATCAATTATTTTCATTTACATCTATATTTGTTACTTTTATTGTATAATTCTTTTAAATCATATTTTCTTGATGCATTTATAAAATAATTTTTTTTTAAAAAAATCATGTTTCAAAGTCTGGTGAAAAATTATTTTCTTTTCTTAATTAATTCATGCTATGCATTTTCTAATTTAAGAGTCTGAGCTGTAATTTTTCTTTACCAGATTTACACACCTAGAAAGCTTTAATTGGTTTGCTTTCTCACCTGAGTTCTTCTAAACCAGAAATTCATATTAGATGGACTCCCCAAAATTTGAAAGAAATTTGTTTCCCTCACCTGCTAATTAACCATGTCTAATTTGAGTGAGATAATACAAGCAGTTGTTAAAGATGAGTATGCAAGAACCATATGTTTTATGTGTAAAGATCAAAGTTAGTGTGTTAGAGTTTGAAGTTATTCCTATCATCCAAAATTCTCTATTCCAAACACATGAACAATTATAATCTTTATTAGCACTTCCCTACAACAGTGATGATTTCTTAAATTAACTCTTTTTTGTGATGACAAAAAGGGGGAGAAAGAGAAAGTAAAGTATGACAAATAATTAAGAGAAATTATCAAATGTATTTTTGCAAATAATTTGAACACTTTTGGATTTATTTTTGCAATTCTATTTTAATACAGTTGTGCATTTTGCATGTTTTTCATCAAATAAGTCCTTCCCCTCTTTAATCTCTTGATATTATTGAAATTATTTGTTCTTAAGGCTTGTAGTTTTGTCATCATAAAAAAAGAAGAGATTGTTGAACATTAGACGATCCAAAGTCTCTTTAGAGGATCAAATCATTTGATAAAGTTTTGATGATAACAAAACTCAAGTATACATTTATATTTGATGACTTATATACACATTGCATAGTTAACATTATTATTATTAAAGCAGGAGACACATGATCCATAAAGAGATAAGTTTTTTTACTATTTACTTTTATGTGTTATTGATTTGATTTCATATCGTATTATGCTTTAATGTTCAGATTTGTTCATAATGAAAATTTTTCAAATTATTATGGAATATTTAAATGTGATTAATTGATTTTATATCATATTGTGCTTCAACGTTCAAATTTGTTCATAACGGAAATTATTCAAATTATTGATGAGTATCTCAAATATAATTTCTCTATGTTATTTTAAATTAATTATTTCTGATACAAAATTAATCAAGTTTAAGACAGTTTAAAATATTATAGAAATATTTTCAGTTTGAGCTCCATATATCACAAAATCAAAATTGCTCTGTTCAAGCATCCCAATGGCTAGTTTCTAAAAAGCTACATATAGAGGAGCAATTTCAAATTGAAGAACAAGAAGCAAAAAGAGAAATACATTATACAATACATTGAAGAAATAGAGTATCTACTACTGAGTGTTTCTTGTCAATCTGTTATTGAGAGAATATAGAGTTTTGGGTTGTGTGAAACCATTGTGTAATTTTTCACCTTTGTGAAGTAAACCCTTGTGAGCTTTCATTGTTCTCTCCTGTAAGAGTGTTTCTTTAATTCTTGAGTGGTCTTGATCTTAGGGAGAGATTAAGACTGATATAACTTGGAGAGGTTTGTGTACTCGTGATAATCTGGAGAGGTTTGTGTACTAGTTGTAATCTGGAGAGGTTTGTACATGTTATAACTATTTGCTAAATAGTGAAACCACTTGAACAGTTGTTTGAGGGAGAATTGAACGTAGCCCACGAGATTAGGGTGAATCAATATAAAATTGTTTTGTCTGTGCTTATATATTTTTGCCTTTGTTGGTGACTTCTATTTATAGCGAATTGAGTTCAGGCTCCATACCCTCCCTTTTGGAGCTAGCTATTCCTACAAGTAATATTACTAATATTAATAATAATAATAATAACAATAATAGTCATATTAATAATAATCATAATAATATTTATGATAATAATAATATATATAATAATGTTTACAATAATCATAATAATATTATCATTAATAATAATATTATTATTATTAATATTAATATTTAAAATAATAATACTATAAATAATAATAGTAATATTAATATTAATAGTATATATAATAATAAAAATATTTTTAATATAATAATTTTAATAATAATAATATTATTATTAATAAAATTCATTTTATTATAATAATAATATTATTATTATTTTTGTAATAATAAAAATAATAATAATAATGTAATTACAATTGTATTAATAAGTATAATAATAATCGTAATATGATAGAAAAACTACTATGGTTTGATGGTTAAGGATTCTATCTAGTAAATACTATAATATTTATCGACGGATTACTATTGAATTTGAATTTTGGTGTTTACCGATGGACATTTGTCAGTTGCTATTTTTTTAGTGATATATAAATACTATATTTCAATATAACATATCATTTTAAAATAGAGAACATTTTTTAAGTGAAATGTAATCTTTAAATAAAGCATTACTTCGGTGCTCTTACATTTAGATTTGAGTGAATTCTCATTCGTTAAGCAAATGTATTAAATTTGGTAGATGAATTACTATTCGTTGGGTGAGATGCAGTTGAAAATGATTTGGATGAAATTTGCTAACTGAAAATCTGTCTTTTAAGCAAATTATGCAGATTCCTTGAGTTGGATCTACAACTAAAACTATCAATTCTAACTTTCAGATCAAGTTTTCAAATATCAAAATAAAAACAAAAATTAATGCAACAACAACTCAAACTTGCATAACAAATCAAATAAAAATGGCTATCCAATACTAAGAAAAAATCAAAATCATGACAAAGAGTATTTACTTATATATATTTACTTATTTATTTATGTTTTTTAAGTAATTGGTTAATAGTAATTTTGTTTGATTAAGCATTATAGATTTAATAGATTTAACTTTAGTACTTATTGATTTACTTGTTCACCTATCAACTTTTCTTCTTGTTAATGTATATATAGATAATAGGTAATATAAAAATAAAGATAAAGAGAAAATATACACTTTTTTTTTTATACTGGTTCGTCTATTGCAATATTCTATATTTAGTTCTTAATCAACAAATTAAACTTCACTAAATAGACTACTATTGTGAACTATGCATATTTAAGTAATTGGTTAACAGTAATTTTGTTTGATCAAGCGTTATAGATATAACTTTAGTACTTAAGTGATTTACTTGTTTACCTATCAACTTTCCTTCTTTGTTAATGCATATATAGATAACAAGCAATATAGAAATAAAGATAGAGAGAAAATACACAGTTCGTCTATTGCAACATTTTCATCCAATTCTTAATCAACAAATTGAACTTCACTAAATAGACTACTATTGTGAACTAAAATGAGTATTCTTTGGACTCATAGCCGCTCTTATCTAATTCCTTAAATATTCTTGACAAAAGTCACTTATGATTTAATCAATATTCTTTCTGTCGCATCCTCTATTGGCTAATCTATTCAAATATTTTTTTCACACACAACTCTTGACTTAATGGGTATCCTTTCAACTCTTACCCACTCCTGACTAATCTTATATAAATATTCTTTTACAAGTCACTCTTGGCTCAAACAAGTATTCTTCACTAATAACCGAGTATTGTTGGTCAAACAATCACTCCAAGTTAAGATGTAAAAGTTGTACAAATATCAATCAACTAATCACAACCTTTTGCTCACTAGAGAGGTCGATAGTTTATTGACCTATATCAGATTGATGTTCTATCTTCTAGCTTACTGAAATGAACACTAACAATGTTCTTCTTAAGGCTGTTTGTTAACTCCTAAATTTCAGCTGTGTTCTTGCACTATATAATGCAATCTCTCAGTCTTTTCTTCTTCTTGAGTTACTCTATATAAACTCTAAAGAAAGTAGCCATTGTGGATTTATTTCTGACTATTTAGTAGCTTCAACTCTTTTAGGTGTCTTTTTGGCATCTGATGAGCTTGCTTGAGTAGGATAGATGCATTAAACGCATTCATGTAGCATTAAATGCTTTCTTCTTTTATGAAATGAAAAATTTTCAATGGCTACATGTGATTATCTCTTCTTAGACAATATATCTTCACTTGACTTTGCCTAATCGTTCAGAGTCATATGAAGTAGATAACCTTTCTAAAGTTGTCAATACTTACTATTAAAGAATTGCAGAAGAGAACAACTTTAGCTTGAACTCCAACAGACCTTTGACATTGACTTTAGCTTGTATTTTTAATGGATCTCTTTGATAGACGGAAGTGGCGAAGATTCCCTACAATCATAGTATGATATTAGCTTGTTTACGTGTGTTTATAGTCTGATCATATTTTTTTCATATCAAATAATATATATATACATACATATACATATACATATATACATACATATACATATACATATATATAAACATATACATATATATACATATATATATATATATATATATATATATATATATATATATATATATAATTATGTGTGTTAAACTTCTGTCTTAATATAACTTCTTGTCAAAAGGTCTGTTTTATAAATAAAGCATATAAGTATATATCTAAACCAATTGAAAAATATCTATTGGACTCATATTTCATATGCATATCCAAAAATTATACATGCTAAATACTAGAAGAAAAATCCAAACAAATTGTGTGAAAACAAATTACAAAAGAAAATTTTATTGAGTCTATATTTCTTTATTCTTTCATTACAAGAAAAAGTTAAATTATTGATCAAATTTTATCGACAGAACTTTATTCATAAATAAAATATTATTATCGACGATTTTATCGATAGATATCATCCACTGCTAACTTTATCGACAGATTTACTGACATATTTACTCTAAATTCATCGGTAATTATCGACAAACTCAGAAATCTGTCGGTAATTATCGACAGACTCAAAAATTCGTCGATAAATTTACATACAATCAATTTACCGATAGATTTTGAATATTTTCGATAGATTTGTCTCGTCGGTAATTTTTATTTTTTTTTAGTGTTTGTTTTTATATATAAATATGATCTGATAGTAAAAAATGTAAGAAATTGTTCAAAAACAATTAGGAAAAAGATAAAGCTGGAGAAAGAGTTGGGTTAAAGAAAAAAAATATTAAGAAGAAAAAAGTAATAAAGTTTACGGGCCTTGCATGATGCTCGTACCTAATGCTTTCTAGTTTTTTTAATTTTCTTTGTTATTCTAAACATTTACTTCTTTCATCCTTATGTTCTTTAAGCAAAGTTAACGTTGATCTATTTCCTTATATTTTAATGTAATAGTATGTAAATGAATATTTATATTATCTAATAAAATCTCAGGAAAAAGATACAAATTAAACATTTAATTTTTTCCAGATAAAATCAAATAAAATTTTTAAAAAAAGTGATTTGAAAAAAAAAAGAAATTACAACATATAAAATTACAAGAAAATTATAAAATAAGGAATTAAAAAATACAAACAAATAAGATATTTTTGACAACTATCACCATCTAACAATCCATCTTTTATTAACATAAACATCTAATTTTCGTAGTTTCGTTAAAATAGGAATTATTTAATTTAAAAAGTCTTTAATGATATTTTCTATAATTTATTTTTTCTGTAAACATATTTTTAATCTTTGAAAATATAATAATTTTTATCTTTAAAAATGCTTTTGTTCATTTTGATATTCATAAATGTATTTTCGTAAATGATATATATATATATATATATATATATATAACTGTTTTAAAGATACTGGGATATGCATTAGGATATTTTAGAATGATGATAACTCAAAAATAACATGTGATGTGATAGTTTCATTATTTTTAAATCGTATGTGAGATGTTATATATTTAAATGTATGTTTTCTTATTAACAAATAATAATAAACCATTTTTAAACATTTAAATTTTAATAGGAAAAAAATGGAAGTACAACAAGAAAAATGTATCATATTTCTGGAGTCTAACAAACACATTGAGTCCTATTTATTTGTTTTATTTAAATAATTCATTCTACTTACGAATGAATCATAATATATATTAAGTTTTTATTTAATAATAAATCTTGATTGAAACTTAAATAAATTATAGGGTTTATTTAATATATATTTCACTTCAACAAATCCTCCTATATCATTTATTGATTTATTTAAAAGGTCAATTAGAAGAAATAGTAGACAAATATCATTAAGGTGTAATGATATTGAAAATGAATAAACCCAAAATTTTAAAGTTTTAATACATATTCATATATATATATATATATATAAATATTTTGTTGAAGATTTCATATGAATTAGAGACGAAGTCTTTTAATAGTTTATAATGTGCAAACTTCACTTTATAAGCTAGTTTTGTAAGGTTGAGTTAGACTTAATATAGAGTCTATCATAATATGATTGTTTGGTCTATAGTCTTAACGTGTAGGAGTTGGAGATCTTCCATCAACTAAAAATAAGATCTTTTAATGATTTATAATATAAAAACAAACCTTCTTTACAAACTGATTTTATAAAATTTATTATTATTATTTATTTTACTTTTAGATGATGTTATATACTATTCGCTTATATATGTGGAAAATCAAAAACAAACAAAGCACAGACAAAGGTGACAATGCAAAAATTATTGTAAATCTGGAAGAGGTATAATAAAGGCCACCATACCTTAATATCACGTCTTCACACCTTGGTAATTTCTTCTTTACGATTAAGTAAATTTAATAAAGTTTATTTTGTGAAAAAGTATATTAAAAATGTAAAAAAAAAAAAAAAACACGTGATTCTTTCTTGTCTATTAAAAGTTAAAAAGGTAGTCTTTAAGTCCATAAAAAAAGGTTAATTTTTTTAATAAATATTTTTATGTACAGCAATCTAAAGTTAATATTCTCCACCACGTATTTAAAAGGTCTAACAATTTAAAAAGTATATTTTAGTTTTAGTTTGTTTATTAATCATACCACCATGTTAGTGACTGCAATCTTTCCCACCTAATTACTCGTTATAGAGCTCTTTGAGGTGATCTTGATCACTCGTTCTAGAAGCTCTTATGAAAGATTCTCCTCAATGATGCATTCTATTACGGCATTATCCCATTCAATAATTGTTTCCAGCTACGATGCATTATTTCACACAGGGACACTGGTGGTGGAAATGGGAGCATCATTATTATTTTGGTAATAGCTATCATGCTTTAACAGTAATAATTATGTTTAATAATATATTTTATCTCTCAAATATAATATTTTTTATTTTATTTTTTGTATATTTTACTATATAATTTAATACTCACTAGAATTACTTAAAAAATACCAAGAAAACCATAATATATATATATATATATATAAATATAGATATAATCAAAATATAGTTATTTTAAATTAAAATTTGACACCAAATTAAATAAATACATATCAAAATTGTACTTTTCTCTACTTATAGTTGAGACTATGTGTGATGTTAGGTTGGTGTTAAATTATAAATAAGTTTCGAGAAAAAAAATATGCAAAAACCATAAAAAGAATAAAAGAAGAGAAAAAGATAATACAAAAGCAAGGATATGAAAAATATATTATCGATCGCCTTCTTAGAAAGAGTTGTAGGGAAAAACTATTTATAGTCAATACACTCACTTTTTCTGATAGTTTCTTTCAAGTTGAGAGAATTTATATTATTCATTTCCAACATGAAGCATAAATTGTGAAATGTATATGGTAAAAGTCTTGGTCAATATATCAATTACTTGCATTGTTGAAAATATCTTCAGTAAAAGATCTTTGAGTATCAATACATCCTATCCAATTCAAGTCACTAAAAGCCTTGAGTTATATTTTATTATGAGTAGCAAGAAAATTGATCATAAAGAATGCATAGAGTATCTTGTTAATGAGTAGTAGTTAGTGCAAAAACAAATTAAGGTAACAACTTCAGCAATGTTAGGGTGAGTGAAGGTTAGGTATATGTGTCTCCTAATGACTCTTCTATAATTAAGAGGAAAAATCAATAAGGAAGTCTCTAGTAATGGATGAAAGCTTTACAAAGTTATTCACGAGTGTTGACAGAGGGGCACGAGATATCATTCTAATGTTCATAAAGAGATTTAAAGTATATATATTTTCATCAACAAAGGTGTATGTCAATGCTTTTGGTTGCAAACTCAAGACCAAGAAAATATATCAAATCTCCAAGGTTTTTTTTTAAAGCTTTGTTAGCAAGATTTGTCAAGTCTTTTATTCAAAAATATTATTCTTATTAAGAATGATATCATTAACATATACAACGCTCACAATGCTAACATAATCTGTAAAATTTTAGAAATAAAGAATGATATGTAGAAGAGCTATAATAACCACTTGGAACCAGGAAGGTAGAAAGCTTCTCATACAATTTCGTGATAGTTGATTTAGGTTCATACAAGGACTTATGCAACCTACATACTTGGTTAAATGCAACAATATTCATACCTGGCGATTTGTATATATACTTCGTCATGAAGTTCACCATGACATAAGAAATTGTTTACATCAAGTTGTTTTAGATGTCAATTATTAGTGGCAAACAAAGAGAAAAGTAGGCAAACCTTGGTTAATTTGGTCACAAGAGAGAAGGTATCAAGAAAATCTAATCCATCAAAATGAGTGTAACCCTTTGTCATAAGATGAGGTTTGTATCAATCTATAGCTCCATCAACATGGTGTTTAATTTTATATATCCATTTGCAACCAATTGTAGTCTTATTTGGTGGTAAAGATGTAATAGTCCATTTGTTATTTGTCTCAAGAGCTTCATCCATCACTTCCTACAAATGTTTGATTTTAGAAACTTCTACATATGTTCTAGGCTCATCGTTTGTGTTAATGAATAGGATAGCATGTTTAAAAGATGGAGACAAATTAGTATAAGACAAAAGATTCAATGGGATATTTGATACTTGATTGGTGCTTAAATCTAGTTGATGCTAAGATCTCTTGATAGTCTTGCAAATAAGTTAAGGGGTTGATGAGTACAACTGATTTGATGAGGAGTAGGGGAGGTATTATTATTATTATCCCATGCTTATTTGGTTCAAAGGTAACCTGTTGTTGACAAGTAGGATTACAACTTTTTATAGCAATGTCAAACATATTGTTATGAAATTGATGTTTCCTATAACAAGCACCAATGGTATGCCCATTCCTTTCACAATATATACATATGTTTTTTTTTTTTTGTATTTTGAATTATTGTTATCTTGATTTGAAGGGAACCATGTTTCTTGTAGCAAGCAGCTTCAGTATGGCCAATACTGACCATGTTATTTGCAATAATATATTGTGGTAGAGAATTAACCTTAAGTTTTAGATGAGAAGGAAAATTATTTCCAAGATTTGTCGTTCTTATTTAGCAATATGAGAAAATCTTGGATATGGGTGAAATAGGATCCATGAGCAGAACATAAGATCTCACGTTGTTGTACTGGTTATTCAAGCCGCACAAAAATTCCATTGTCCAATCCTCTCATTTACGTTGTGTAATAATTGAAAGAACAACACAGGACCAATTTGTTGTGCAGACACATACAGTATCTGGTCTAAAGCTCTTAAGTTCATCCCATATAACTCTAATCTTGGTAAAATAACTCAGTAATTGAGAGGTCTCCTTATTTAAGAGAAGAAGCATTCATTTGTAACTCAATTATGTGAAGAAGATCAGCCAAGAAATAACATGATTTGTTATCACTCTAAATGTCTTCAACCTTATTAATCCACAAAATATTTTGACGAATCAAAATAAACAAAATGAACAAGTTAAGTTACACTTGTATTGTCGCAAAGTAAGATATAATTCTATTGATGAATTCAAGTTTGTTCTTTGTGCTAAGAGCATTCATTATGAGACTACTCCAAGAATAATAATTGTTGGCTTAAAAAACAACAGATACATGAGTGGTAATAGAGTTTTTATTTAAATGAAAAGAAGTTTGATATATTTCTTCATTAATGATAGCAAGACAAAAAAAATTAACTAAAATAGAAAAAATAAGTCCATAATAAAAGTCTTCAAAAGAAAAACTCTAATAATATATTATTAGAATCATATCTCCTCCTTTTGAGTTTAATACTTCGTAGTTTCTAACAAATTATATATTTTATATCTATTATCATTTGAGAAGTGGTAAATAGAAAATAATTAACTAAATTATCTAATAATTAAAGAAAATAGTTTATATTTACAATATATAATCATGATTGTGCTTTCAAATTTATTTCGTTAACAGATATTAAGAAAAATGACATCAAACGTTTATTTTTCTTCTTTGTTTATAGACATTTTAATATAAATTAATGAAATGTAATAAATTTACACTCTTCAAATTTTATACCATTCAACTACTTTTATTAACTTTTTATTCAATAATTTAATTTCTATTTTAATTAAATAACTTAATTTAGTGTCTTATTATTTTATTAAATTGGTGTAAGACAAAATTTGGGTTGTTATGATAGATTTTCCCTTATGATAATCTATCATTTAATGGACTATATATGGGAGGAATTGAGGAATAAAAAGTGTAAACAGTCACGGCAGCATACATAATTTTTGTTAAGGAAACTTTTCTTACACAAGATTACCCTATCAAGAAAGTTTATTTTTGGTAAAAATAATTGATAGATTTTGTTTTATGGCTGGGATTGCTCAAAATTCAATTGTGAACCCATGATGGTATTAAGAAGTGGACTTTAAATCTAATTTAATCTTATAAAATTGACTTGTAAAAATGAGGTTTATATTCACTTATAAACTATTAAAAGGTTTCATCTCTAGTCGATGTGAGATTTTCAACATATATCCCTTACGTCGAGACTCCTCAATTCGAGTGTAAAACTTATATATAAGGGTGGTCCGATAGTGGTCTGATAATAGGTGGCCTGATAAGCCTAACAATCTTGGCAGGATAGACTATGATACCATATCAAAAGTGGACTTTTAAGCCTAACTCAACCTCATAAACCGACTTGTAAGATTGGATTTGTACCTACTTATAAACTATTAAAAGGTCTCATTTCTAGTCCGCATCTCTAATAAAAAAATTGGATGAAGATAAATATGAGTAATGTTATTTTGACATTAGTACATGGCAATACTACCATTTGACATTGTCTATGTGGAGAAAAAATATTATTTTATTAATTGTGGGTCTAGATAAGGAATATACATTATTTTGAATTAAAAAGATGTGTTTTCAATATTTCTTCATCTTCCTGCTCTCCTACTTCGTCTTCTCCCTTTTTTCGTCTTCTTTCTTTTGAAGCAACGCTAAAGAAACCTCCCAAAGTGCGTTCACTCTCTCACTTCCCTCGTCTCACTCCAGCACTCTCGTGGTTGCTTTTCTTCTGTTTTCCATCAAAAGTTGTTAAAGGTTCGTCTTTTATGAGGTTTTCATGGAAAAGGAACTGTTTTTCATCGTTTAAATGTTCGTCTTATATGATTTCTGTATGGGGTTTAGGTTTGTGGAGTAAATGTTGCTCTTTTATGGGGTTTTTAATAAAGAGGGAAGATCTTTATTTGATTTCACGGTTTAAGGTTTTGAGAAAGAACTTTACTTGTATGATTTTTGTTAAATGTTTAAGGTTTTGAGAAAGACGGGTTGTGTTGTGTGCTGGGGGAAAAATGACAATAAGTACTGGGCTGGGGATTGATTGGGTTTGGAAACACATGAACGTATGAACATATCTGACCTGTGTCGCCAAAACTTGAACTAAAGTGTCCCCGTATTACAGAAGGGGTAACCTCTGATGTTTTGTAAGGTGACAGTGACTTAATTATTTTACAAAATACCACTAGTTACCCCTTCAGTAATGAGGGGACACCTTCGTTCAAGTTTTCGCGACTAACCACATGAACACATGAACATATCTGACGTGTGTTGCCAAAACTTGAACGAAGGTGTCCCCTCATTACTGAAGGGGTAACCACAGCTGTTTTGTTAAACAATAAGTGGTTCCGAGCTTATAAAACACCAGTGGTTAGCCATGCCCTATTGAGGGGAACCTTAATACAAGTTTTGACAACGGATTAACACATGATTTGTGTTGCCAAAACTTGAACGAAGGTGCCCCCTCATTACTGAAGGGGTAACCACAACTGTTATGTTAAACAATAAGTGGTTCTGAGCTTCTAAAACACCAGTGGTTAGCCATGCCCTATTGAGGGGAACCTTAGTACAAGTTTTGACAACGGATTAACACATGTGTGTTTAGTCGCCAAACCTTGCACTAAGGTGTCCCCTCATTAAAGAAGAGGTAACCACATGTGTTTTGTCAAACAATAAGTGATTCTGAGCTTACAAAACATCAGTGGTTACCTATGCCTTAATGAGGGGACACCTTAGTACAAATTTTGGAGACTGATGACATATATGTGTATGATTGTGGTATGATGGTGATTAAATTCATGGAGTTTTAAGCAGCAGCTGGTGTATCAATGGGTTCTCCATGAGGATAACTGCAAATGCTAAACTGTGTTATCTGTTGTCAATTTGATCAGTTTAAGTTCAGAACGTGTTATTATTCCTTACCACAGTAGTACATGATTGTTGTAATTGCTTGTACAGAACTGTATTATTTGAGCATTTGTTGTTAATATGAAGCACTGTAAATATTGTTACAATTATTGACTTATAGATAAGGAAGTTTTTATAACGGTATTGGTGTGGTTGTATTTGTATTATGATTATTTTGAGTTCAGTCGTCAAAACTAGAACCGAGGTGTCCCCTCGTTAAGCCATGGGTAACCACTGGGGCAATGTAATGTGAAAAACCAGTATTAAGGCAGAGAGGTCATTAAAATGAACATAATGTAGTCAATGAAAGCGTGACTAATCCTCATGACAACTTCATTTGAAAGAAATGGTCCTTATGAAGAACTTTGAGTTCAGTCGCCAAAATGGGAACTAAGGTGTCCCCTCATTAAGCCATGGGTAACCACTGGATTGATGGAAGCCAAAAAACCAGTATTAAGGCACAGAGGTCATTAAAATGAACTTCATGTGGTGAATGAAAGCGTGATCAATCATTAATATTGGTGTAACTGAATAAGTGAACAACTTCATTTAAAAGAAGAGTTCTTTATGAAGAGGTTTGAGTTCAGTCACCAAAACTAGAACTATGGTGTCCCCTCGTTAAGCCACGGGTAACCACTGGGTTGATGGAAGCTAAAAAACCAGTATTAAGGCACAAAGTTTAATAAATTAAGAACGCTTGTAAAATTAACATGTAGGTGATAACCAATATTGTAATTACATCAGACATTACATCAGAACACAATTCATCAACATTACATCGAAACACAACTTAATTACATTACATGTATTTACATAATTCACCAAAATGATTATCCACAACACTAAACAACCCACTATGAACAATACCCTTTATGTTAGGAAAAAAAATTCAGACAAACCTAACAATGTATACAACTTACAAAAATCAACAACTATAGAATCATTTACACGTTTAAGTAATTCCTCATAAATCATTGTAATAATAACACGATTGGAACCAGATAAACTCCTTAGTTGGGAGTCACTTGATTCCTTTTCCAGATCAACTTTCTCTCCCGCAATTCTCAACCTTATAAAAGGAAAATACTTGGGACCTAATTTCAAAACCATAATTCTTCTTAACAAATCTACAACACAGCTCCCTAACAAGCATCCTCCTCATTTGCAGATCTCTATCAACCATGAGGAGCCAAACAAAAGGGCTGCCTTTTATGCACGTCTTCTGGTCATCAGATAACAGATAACAGGTTATTGATCATCACAAGATACTTAGTTCTGCAACAATGGCGAACTCGTAAACAATCCTACATATAATTAAACCAGTCAATATAGACATTACATGACAAAATATTTCATGATAAAAAATAATTATGCAGACTAAAAATCAAACCTTGTTCTCCAATTCGGATCTATCACGAATAAGAACATCAAAAGACGTCATGTGTAATCCTGCAACAATGGCGAACTCGCAAACAGTCCTACATATAATTAAACCAGTCAATATAGACATTACATGACAAAATATTTCATGATAAAAAATAATTATGCAGACTAAAAATCAAACTTTGTTCTCCAATTCGGATCTATCACGAATAAGAACATCAAAAGACGTTATGTGTAATCCTGCAACAATGGCGAACTCGCAAACAGTCCTACATATAATTAAACCAATCAATATAGACATTACATGACAAAATATTTCATGATAAAAAATAATTATGCAGACTAAAAATCAAACTTTGTTCTCCAATTCAGATCTATCACGAATAAGAACATCAAAAGATGTCATGTGTAATCCTACAAAAACCAAAACAATTCCATAAGACTAACTAACATGAAACCATTTTTGCTATCAAAACACCAGAGGTTATCCCTTTTGTAATGAAGAGACACCTCAGTTCAAGTTTTGGCGACACAAGTCAGATATGTTCATGTGGTTAGTCACCAAAACTTGAACGAAAGTGTCTCCTCATTACTGAAGGGGTAACCAATGATGATTTGTAAAATAATTAAGTCATTGTCACCTTACAAAAAACCAGAGGTTACCCCTTCAATAATGAGGGGACACCTTAGTTCAAGTTTTGGCAACACACGTCAGATATGTTCATGTGTTCATGTGGTTAGTCACCAAAACTTGAACGAAGGTGTCCCCTCATTACTGAACGAGTAACCAGTGGTGTTTTGTAAAATAATTAAGTCACTGTCACCTTACAAAACATCAGACGTTACCCCTTTTGTAATAAGGAGACACCTTAGTTCATGTTTTGACGACATAGGTCAAATATGTTCATGCATTCATATATTTCTAAACCCAATCAATCCCAACCCAGTACTTATTCTCATTTTTCCTCCAACACACAACACAACCCGTCTTTCTCAAAACCTTAAACTCTTAACAAAAATCATACAAATAAAGGTATTTCTCAAAACCCTAAACTGTGAAACCAAATAAAGATCTTCCCTTTTCATTAAAAACCTATAAAAGAGCAACCTTTAATCCACAAACCTAAACTCATACGGAAGTCATACAAAACCAACATTTAAACGATAAAAATCAGTTCATTTTCCATGAAAACATCATAAAAGACGAACCTTTAACAACTTTTGATAGAAAACGGAAGAAAAGCAACTACAAAGAAGACGAGAGCAGATAAAACGAATGTACAAAGACGGAAGCAGGGAGACGAGAAGGAGGATGAAAGTGTGAGTGGAGATGGAAGCAGGGAGTAGGGAGACGAAGCCAGTGGAAGAGAATGGAATGAACGAGCGCCAAGTTTTGGCATTTTCAGGTTTCAGAGGCAAAAACCAAATTTGTCCTTACAACACACGTTACCAAAAATGACCCTACCACATAAGATACTTTACAAAAATACCCCCATATTAAATGTGAGTTAAAAACTAATAGTATTAAAATGGAAAACTTTGCTTTGACAACCATAACTGGCATACAACCAGATGCCAAATGCTGACATAGTATAATTGTACATGTGGATAAGGGTAAAACGAAACTTTTCTTTTTGAAGGACACTTAGGTATTTTGTTATGAAAGGGCATAATTTGGTTTTAAGTATCTAAATTTAAAATTTGAAACATGATAGGAGTCTAGGGCACCCATTTGCATAAGGGAGATTTTGTGTGACAGTGGTTGCGGTGGCGAGCGATAGTGGGAGACCATCAATGGTGGTGAGCGACAGTGACGAGCAACGGTGGTGAGAGAATCGACGGTGGCGAGCGACAATGGTCAAGAATCAACGGTGGTTGCGGTTTGTGTAAAATTTTTTGCGACAACCGCGGCGGCAACAACAGTGGTAAGATTCAAGAGATCTGAGATTCTAACTTACTGCTTCTCAACCCTTGATGGAATATGCTGGGCAGCGTTCTAGATAAAACCCCAAACATGTAAACCTTAAGAATGACTCTCAGTATCACGCTGGAATATTTTTTTACAAGTCATTTATCTTGACCACATCAATCTCACGTAAAATTGTAAAATGGATGTGTGTCACATATGGTTGTAAAAACAATGACTACTCTATTAAAATAACATTACTCTAAATATAAATAGTACGAAATAACGTAGACATGTCTCATTGTCCATAAAGGCAGAATCTCTCCTAGAACTGCATCCCAACAAAAGTCAACACTCACGGTTTTCTCCAACATGAAAGACACCATTGTTCTGTATCCTAACATAGGAAGGGGACACTTAGTCTCCATGGTTAAGCTAGGCAAGCTCATTCTATCCCACCACGCCCCTGCCTAGGCTAGAACTCCAACGCCCAATACATCGCTGCTGTCTCCGCCGCCATCCCCCCGCCATCACCTTCCAGAGCCTCCCCCTTGCCCCCCTTCACCCCGACACCCCTTTCCTGCCCACTCACCTCACCTCCCCCGAACTCTCCCGCCACAGCCCCCAAAACGTTGCCCTTGCACTCCAATCCCTTGCCAAAGCATGCAACCTCAAGGCCCTTATCATGGACTTCTTAAACTTCAGCGACCCCTACACCCTCACCGAAAATCTCGAAACAAAGATCCCCACTTTCTTCTACTATGCTTCCGGAGCCTTCACCCTCGTTGTGCTCTTTCATTTCCCCACCATTATCCAAAAACAGGTCCAAGACCAACAATCGTTAAAAAAATTAAGGGGAGACAGAGAAATAAAACACTAACACTCAAATTTCTGAACTTTTCTGCACTATATTGAACTTCCTTTTTTCTTGCATTTTACATCACAGATAACAACGTACTTATAGCAATTAACATATATTTTTCTAAAAACTCAAAACTGAAAATAATAAAACTTCATTATAACCATAAAACAACTCTTGACCCATGACTCTTGACTTTTCATCTCCATAACTTTCTCTCTCTCACAACCCA
>Ga0209489_106030_pt1 | contig 20030 bp, 16 predicted proteins | sample SiratrowhiteBW_FD_187527 | JGI IMG/M metagenome (GOLD analysis project Ga0209489, IMG submission 187527) | Root nodule microbial communities of legume samples collected from California, USA - Siratro white BW (SPAdes) (version 2) | ecosystem: Host-associated > Plants > Roots > Nodule | place...
TGTTGGAGCTTATTAATGATTAACAAATGCACATCATGCTAAGTTGAATCATACTTGCCTCAACCACATTCCTAAGTTCTAGACCAAGCTTCAAATCTTCATGAATCTTCATGCATTCCACATATGTTCATAGGTCTTGAACTTCTTCACACATGGTTGGCTTCATCAAATACAATTAGTTATCCACTGGTGCTAACACCTTCAATCTTATTAAATCACTTTCAGACCCATAATTATATTTCACAGGAGTCACATTATGAAATACATTTATTTATTTTCTAACATTCTCCCACTTGACTCATGGTGCTATAATACTTCATGATTTAATAAATTACATAAATCATAATTCACATTAAGGGATCTTTAATAAATTACTTTGATCCTTCGTCATACTTAAAGATATATGAATAATAAGAGTCATGTTGGGTATATGTCATTTAATCAATACATTTCCTTTCCTTCCATGTACTATTGTATCATCCTTCGCCTTAACTTAATATAACTTCACAATCATAAGTTCATAACGGGTTTAAACATAATGTCATCTTTCATTAACAATAACATAATTTGTTTTCTACATCATAATCATAATTTGCATGCACATTCATAAAGTAGAAAACATAAATTTCATAAGCTTGCACAATAATGAGCTCAGAGTGTCAAAGAGAGATTAATAACAACATTCACTTATACACATGTCCATATTCTCTACATGATCAGTAAATACTTTGTGCGGTAACCCTTTTGTTAGAGAGCCAATCATCATAAGATCGATGTTAACATGTTCTATTGACACTCTATGTTTCTGAACTTCTTTAACGACAAAGAATTTCAATTTCATATGTTTAGCACCTTTGAAATACTTGTTTTTAAAAAAGAAGAGTGTTGTAGAATTATCACAATAAATTTTTAGCGGCTTGACAATATTGTCAACTATTTCAAGTCCTAAAATAAAATTTTTCAACCAATTAATTTAAGTTGTAACCTAAAGTATGTCACATATTCAACTTTCATGATGGATGCAACAATGACTAACTGTTTCGCACTTTTTCATGGAATCATTCCTCTGGCTAAAGATACACATAACAAAATATAAACTTTCTTGTATCTATACAACTAGAAAAAATTTGAATCTGAATATCCAATCACCCTATAAGTAAGCATGTGATTATTTGTTCCTTACAAGTATCTTAAGACTTTCTTTGCAACTTTCCAATGATCCAATTCTTGATTACTTTGGTATTTATCAAGCATACCAACTGTAAAGCTAATATCTGACCTCATACATGTTTGAACACATATCAAACTCTCAACAATAAACGCATAGGGGATATTCTCCATTTGTTTCCGTTTCAAAACATTCTCTGGACATTATATAAGACTAAATTTGTATCCTTTTTGTATTAGAACAGGATATGTTGAACATTTATCCATTCTAAACATCTTTAAAATTTCATTAATATATATTTTTTTGAGACAAAACCAACAATCCTTGTGATCTATCAGAGAATATTTCTATTCCTATCACATAGTATGTCTCAACCATATCTTTCATTTCAAAGTTATTAGAGAGAAACTTCTTGATCTCACTTAATAGACCAACATCATTAGTTGCAAGCAAGATATCATCAACATACAAAATTAAAAATATAAACTTTTTCTCGCTGAAATTCATATATACATCGATCAACAATGTTTTCTTTAAATCCAAAGGACATAATAGTATCATTGAACTTAAGATACCATTGCTTGGAAGTCTGTTTAAGTCTATATATTAATTTCTTAAGTTTATAGAGCGTGTGTTCCTTTCCTTCTTCAATGAACCCCACTGGTTAGTCCATATAAAAATCCTCTTCTAAATTCCCATTCAGAAAAGTGATTTTAACATCTATTTGGTGCAGCTCAAGATCATAATGAGCTACTAATACCATGATGATTTTGAAATAATCTTTCCTAGAAACAGGTGAAAATGTTTCCTTCTAATCAATGCCATCCTTTTGAGCTACTAATGGACTACACACCTTTTTTCCATTTTACCCAGGCAATCTTTACCTTCAGATCCCAGTCCCAGAGGAACTTTGCCTTTATTCTTCCAATTTGGTTGCTTTCAGTAATTGGAGCTTTAAAGAAGGAAAAATAGAACAAGGGTAGAGCACTGATTACTGACTTAATTAAACAGATTCGACCTACCATTGATAGCATTCTACCCTTCCATCTCGAAAGTCTAGAATGAATTTTATCAACAATTGGGTTCCAGAACACAGATCTCCTAGGGTTGCCACCGATTATCATGCCCAGGTACTTAAATGGTAGTTTCATCTACCGACAATTTAAGCACTTTGAGTACACTACTATGTATAATGGGGCGATACCCATAGCCCCAATCTTGCTCTTATGGAAGTTAACCGTAAGCCCTGAAACCAATTCAAAACATCTCAGAATTGCTTTAACTGTCAAAACATTAAGATATGAAGGCTTACAAAAGAAAAGCGTATCATCTACAAATTGCAACAAGTCCACCTTCACTTCCCTACTACCCACATCCACACCACATAACAGGTTTGCATTTCTTGTTGCCCTAACTAACCCTGTGAGACCCTTTGCGACTATTAGAAACAAAAACAGTGCTAGTGGGTTACCTTGTCGAAGTCTCCTTTTCGGTTTAAATTCCTCTATAGGACTGCCATTCATCAATACAGATACTGTGGCTGATTCCAAACACGCTATGATCCACTTTATCCATTTACAGTTAAATCCTAATCTACCTATCATATAATATAAAAACTTCCAATCGACCAAGTCATACGCTTTTTCAAAATCTACTTTCACAAATACACCACATTTTTTTCCTTCTTTAAGTAGTCAACCGTCTCATTTGATACAAAATATTATCCAACATACCCCTGCCTCCCAGGAAAGCTGATTGATTTACATCAATGACACTAGGCAAAACTTTCTTACGCCTATTTGCCAGGATCTTAGACAAAATTTTGTATACACAACCTACTAATAAAATTGGTCTAAACTCATTCAAATTGGACAAATTGACCTTCTTAAGTACCAACACTATAAACGAGGCATTACAGCCTCTCGGTATAAAACATGTATCTTGAAAGCAGATTATGGCCCAAACAATATCCTTACCAATGACATCCCAATTATTTTTAACAAAAAAGAAGTTGTAACCGTCTGGTCCAGGGCACTTTGAACTTTCGCATTGACTCATACCATCTATAATTTCATACTCAATTATATTGGTACACAATAGGTCGTTATCTTTCTTAGAAATAAACTTAAAACCCACACCATCCAAATTTAGCTTGAGCATCGTTACAGCATCAAATCTGCTCCCAGAAAATGTCTTAACCTGACTTTTAACAATTACTGAACCTTCACACCAAACCACATTAATACATAGCCCAACAATATCATTCTTAGCCCTCCTCCACTTCAATTTTGAATGAAAGAATTTTGAGTTGGTATCCTCACTATTTAGCCTTTCTCGCTTTCTGCTTAATCATAGCTATTTGTCTTTCCTCCATACCTCTCAACTGGCTTAGTAGATCCACCCGCTTCACTCTTATGGCATCTAAGAGGTTCTCTTCGTCATCGCACTTATCTAACTCCTCAATCTCTGCAAGCAGTTGTTGTTTTATCCTTTTTGTGCTACTAAACACTTCCTTATTCCAGTGTTTAATCTCAATTTTCATCCTCTTTAACTTCTCCTTGAGACCTACCAAGCTATTACCACTTGGCATGTTAGCGGCCCATGAGTTAGTGACCACTTCTTTGAAACCTCTTGATTGAAGTCAAACATCAAAAGTACGGAAGGGCTTCGGGCCCTAATCGGTAATACTATTCTTAACAATAAGCGAGCAATGATCCGAGACTTGTCTACTTAGCACGTATTGCTTAGATCCTGGCCAGAGCATCAACCATTCATCAGACACAAGAGCTCTATTCAATCTACTCCTAGCCGTCCCGTTCGGTTTGTACCATGTAAATTTTCTCCCTACAACTGGAATATCCTTGAGAGCACACCTCTCAATGAACACATTAAACTTAATCATTCCACTACTATTTACCGACCAAACATTTATTCCTTTCCTTTCTAAAGCAGACCGAACCGTATTAAAATCACCAATCATGCATTTGGATAAACAATTAACATTTGACAACTGAAGTTCTATTTCACTCCAAACCAGCATAACGACTACCCTGTTATCAAAACCTGACTCCCATTTTTATATTCACATTCTATTAAAATAAAGTCTTTCCCATTCACGAAGCTGGAGCACTTAAACACCTCGTTGTCCCACATGGTTTACCCACCATCACAATCAGTACCTCTATGAACCAAACTAATGTTATTACTGCCCCATAAGCAAGAGCACTAAGATGCTTTCAGTGTAACTAACTTTGTCTCCTGCACTAAGAGTAATCCATGATTTTCCTTAACAATTATCACTTTCAAGTACTTACACTTAACAGCCCCTCTCCCAAGCCCCTCATTAATGTTTACGAACTTCATCAAAACTGATTTCTCTCCTCAGATGCTTCCCGCATCACTAAATTGTCCCTTTTCTCCAACTCAGACAGTCTCTAAAGAATACTCTCCTTCTAAAGAATACTCTCCTCACAATCTTGACAAACCACGCCAATTGCCTTTGCTATATCCCAAATTCTAAGCTCTTCAATCTCGTTATCCAAGTACCTAAACCTCCTGTTGCAATTAAAAATATTCGAATCAATAATGGAATTAGACAAAGTAGGGGTGACCAACCTGGACCTAAGATAAGTGGCATTTCCTCCATCTTGGGATGTTTGGCCCCGCTTGGTACTTGACTCTCCTCTCCACCCTCTTCTTGACTTGTTAAACTGTCAATGATCTACCATTTCTACATTGTTTAATTGGAAACAGCCTCTACTGTTCGCATCCCCCTGTTCACCGTCGGAGTCGTCGGAGTCGTCGGAGTCCTCCCCGGAAGGTTGCAAGACACTCGCTGCGTCACACACAGTCTTCTCACTGGCCACGTCGACAACTTCTGCGTCTCTAGCGTCTTCATCAGCAGCAACGTTCACTGAGGAGTTAAGAGAGAGAATATCGACACGTTAATTGAAATCAGCAAACAAATCTGCTTATGATTTTTTTGTAATGATCATCCCAATGAATGAATTTGAGGTGTAGACAAAAAGATGGTAAATCTCTCTCATCTAATTATAGTTGTCAACTTCCTTAAATTTAGACATTTTATCTAATCAAATCAAATACATATTTCTATTAAAAAAAAGATAACTAATATTGTAATCAATGTTTCAAAAATTGATCACACTTATAAAATTTAATTGTTAACATAAGTAATCATGACCGTATCAATATTAATTATGAAATAATATATAAAATAATATATAAAATAGCATAAAAAAATAGTAAAAGATAATTTAGTAACACCAAATGTTGAAAATAATATATATATATATATATATATATATATATATGTAAATTTTTAACATTCAAAATACATATAAGAAACTAGATTCAATATATTATAATATTCCTAAAATTTTAAATAAGTTTAAATATAAAATGATAATGATAAAAATTTTAAGTTAATTTTATTTCTTTCTAAGAAAAAATAAAATTAATTTTATAAATAAACAATTTAAATATACAAATTATATTTTATATTTGATAAATAATTTATAATCAAAAAAGATAAAAGATTAAAAAAATTAAGTATACAATTACAAATAAGATGATAGAAGAATTATCCGTAGCTAACTGTTAAATTAAATTAAAATCAAGAATCTTATTTGAAACAAATAAAATTAAAAAAAAAAGATTGTGATATATGAACTTCCAATAAATAAAATATATTGATTATCATTTACTATTAAGCCGTTGCAACGAAAAGATCAAGAAAATATACAAAGAATGAATCCATTAAGAAGAATTATTTGATGGGACATCCTTCAAATAACACGTAGGTATTGCTATCATTTCCACATAAAAGAGAGTCCCACTAAAGTAAACCAAGGGTACGAAGATTTATTTGATACGATATGTATTTAAAATCAACAGAAAATACCAACAAACAGTATATGTGTAATATTGTTCATATATATTATTTGAATAAAACCAGTTTCTATAACAGCAACTAAGGAATAACGAAAAGTATTATAGCAATCAGTATTGGATCATTCTTCTGAATCTCTGATATCACCTGGAAATGAGAATTACAATAAGAAATTATGCTGGAAGAAATTAGAATAACAGATGAGAGAATGAAGAACTCAATAACAGAGGAGAGGAGAACTCACATTTCACACACTGTCTCTTCTCCTGCCCTTCAACAGGTATAATTCTCTAGTCACTTGGGTCGTTGGCCCATTCTAGTACTCCTCTTTACTTTTTCCATGGTCTGTGAATTTTTATTTTTGGGCCTCATTATATTATTATTTGTATCAATACCTCCTCCATTGAAATTGACCTTGTCCTCAAGGTCAAAGTGAGGATAAAGTGGTTGAATTTCATGCTCTCCTTCCCATGTAGCTTCTTCCTCAAGCAATTCTTTCCACTGAATGAGTACCTCTGACAACCAAATACCATTTCTTTTAATCTTGCATCTGTCCAATATAATTGATGGTTGAAGTATCAGTCCTTTATCATCATTGAGTAAAGTAACAGGGATAAAAGGTTTGACAAAATTAGGAAGTGCCAACACAAGTGTGTGAGTAAGTGTTGTCTTGAGTGAATCAAATGCCTGTTGAGATTTTGTAGACTAATGAAAAGCATCTTTCTTTAACAAATTAGTGAGAGGGGCATCCAACATGACAAAGTTCCAGATAAACTTGCGATAGTAACTTACTAATCCCAAAAAAGCTCGCAGTTGCTTAATTGAAGTTGGTATAACCCATTGTTTAATTGCTTGTATCTTGTTTCATCAACTTTGACTCCATCCCGTGATACAACATGTCCCGCATAATCAATTTGGGTTTGGCCAAAAGAGCATTTGGAGAGTTTGGCAAATAAGGGATGTCTTTGCATGGTGCTTAAGACCAAAGAAAGGTGTTGGATATGTGTATTCCATGTTGTATTGTAGATTAAAATGTCATCAAAGAAAACAAAGACAACTTTGCGTAAAAATTCTGAAAAAACTGAATTCATTAGGGCTTGAAAAGTGGCAGGTGCATTACACAAGCCAAATGGCATTACTAGCCTTCACACAACCCTTGGTAAGTGCCAAAAGCTGTCTTGTAGTGATCCTCCGGAGAAACAAGAATCTGATGATACCCTAAATGTAAATCCAGCTTTGAGAAATATTGTGCTCCAAACAATTCATCAAGTAATTCATCCACTGTGGGCATAGGAAAAAAATCCTTAATAGTGACTGCATTAAGGGCCCTATAATCGGTGCAAAATCGCCATGTTTCATTTTTCTTTTTGACAAGTAGCACGAGTGAGGAGAATGGACTTGAACTAGGTTGTATGATACCCTCCGATAACATTTCAGCATTAATATGTTCAATCTCAGTTTTCTGACTATAAGGATAAGGATAAGGTCGAACTTTCACAGGGGCACTACCAGACATCAATGGAATGGTATGGTCATGAGACCGTATTGATGGTAACCCATGAGGCTTCTCAAAAACATTCTTATATTGATGTATAGTCATAGCCAATTCAGGCTCCATGGATGTTGGAAATTCCAAAAAATGGTGGGTTGACACTTCAGGTGTGTGAATTTGAATGGCATATAATTCCGCTATAGAGTTTGTGCCTTGTAAACGGGTGAGTTGATGAAACTGAGCTAGGATAGGCAGATTTGAGGATTCTCCATGTAAAGTGATAAGTTCTCCATTGATGTAAAAAGTGAGGAAGCATTCTTTAAAATTCACTAAATGAGTATCAAAAGTTGCCAACCATTGACTTCCAAGAACCAATTCAGTTGTAGTGATAGGTAGAACATAGGCTGAAATATACAAAGAATGGCCCTGGATTTGGACTAAGATATTCTGGACTTCACCTTCACATTCCAATTGCTCTCCATTGCCTTCCAACACTTGTAATCGTGAGGTATGATAAATTGGTAGGTGTAGAAATTTAGCCACTCTAGGTTGGATGAAATTATCAGAACTCCCTCCATCAATAAAGGTTTGAATCTTATGGCCCTGGATAAATCCTGTGAATCTAATCGTTCCTCTGATGTTGGTACTTTTCATAACATTGTATGATAAATGAGGTGTCTGATCAAATTCCTCATACTGATTTTAGACAATCTGCTGGCTCTGTATATTTGGGTATGGCTCTGGAGGTATTTCATCCTCACATGGGAGTAAGAAATAGTGTTTATTAACACACTGATGAGTAGGGGAATACTTCTCATCACAAGTAAAACAAATTTCCTTTCCTCGATGGAATTGAATGCCAACTAGGGTTAAACGCTTTAAGTTATTGGGTTTTGAAGGTGTAGAAAGTAATAGTGGTGGATTTGTGTTTATAGGTGGGTTTGTGTTTGTTGTTAATGAAAGTTTAGAAATATTTTGTGTAAGGGATTTGGTTAGGAAGTAAGCAATTCTGTGTTTAGGAGCTAGGGATGATGGTTGAAATTTTTCCTCAAAGAGTTTAGCAAATGACATAGTCTGTAGTATTGAGTAAAGGGCTCGAGATATCACTTCATGCTTTAATTCAGATATTAATCCACTAATAAAACAATCAAGCAATACATAATCATCTAACCCATATGACTGATTAGCTAACTCGGTGAAGGAAGCATAATAGTCTGCCACTGTAGAGGATTGCTTTAGCTTGAACAGATCTGAACGAGGATTATCAAATTGAGATGGGCCAAACTGGATTTGAATGGCATTGGACAACGATGGCCAATCAGCTATCACTTTCTGCTCATCGGGAGTGTCAGTGAAGTGAAGCGTGGAAAATCCAGCTTTATAGAGCGAGGATGAGAAAAATTGAAGTGGAAGGCTGTGCTGAAGAGTCCTTCTGAGATTTCAGGAATAGCTGATGCAACTCCTACAATTGCTGATCAATCTTGTCAAATCATTGATCCATTTGCATAAACCGATCATGATGTAAACCTAGAGTCTCCAAAATGCGTTTCAGTTCTCCTTGGATCTCTTTCATTCTTGTGTTGTCAGCCACAAGTAACTCGATGAAAGCACCAATGATACGATATGTATCTAAAATCAACAGGAAATACCAACAAACAGTATGTGTGCAATATTGTTCATATATATTATTTGAATAAAACCAGTTTCTATAACAACAACTAAGGAATAACGAAAAGTATTATAGCAATCAGTATTGGATCATTCTTCTAAATCTCTGATATCACCTGGAAATGAGAATCACAATAAGAAATGATGCTGGAAGAAATTAGAATAACAGATGAGAGAATGAAGAACTCAATAACAAAGGAGAGGAGAACTCGCATTCCACACACTGTCTCTTCTCCTGCCCTTCAGCAGGTATAATTCTCTAGTCACTTGGGCCGTTGGCCCATTCTAGTGCTCCTCTTTACTTTTTCCATGGTCTGTGAACTTTTATTTTTAGGCCTCATTATATTATTATTTGTATCATTATTCTCCTCTATAAGCTTGATTCGTTATTATTATACTCCTTGGGTTGATTGATTGTTACAAAAGACACCATAACCTTCCTTTCTAAAACTTTCTTATTAATATCTTAAGCTAGAGATACGATCTACAACCTATTAATATATAAAGGAAGTCAGAAAGTACAATATATACAAGGAAAGAAGAGGGAAAAGAATCACATGGTTGATAAAATAGAATAGAAAAGAAGGAAAAAGATTGGTGCAACATGGAGGCGAAAGGTTTATCTACGATGGAGGAGCTCACCATATTTCTACAACAAGAATTGACTTGAGCAACACAAAATGGTTTTAAAGTTGAAACTTCTCCTATCTTGATACCAAATATTCAGTTATCACCACGTTTTCAACCTATTCCCTTGCCCGAGAAGAAAAATAGCTGCAACAGATGGACAAAAGAAGAACACAGGTTATTTGTGTTTCATGGTTTTAAAGAATTAATCAAAGATTCAAATATTTTATTCCTTAACATGTTTCTTTCAATCAGATTCAAATATTTTATTCCCTAACATGTGTTCTTTCAATCAGGTTGTTTCTTTCTAAACTTGAGAAATATGGAAAAGGAGATTGGAAAAGCATTGCAAGGGTGGTTAAAACCAGGACCCCAACTCAAATTGCTAGTCATGCCTAAAAATATTATATGCATTTGGCCTCAGACAAAAAAGATAAAAGAAGAAGTATACACGACTTAACTCTGTGAGATACATAACTCCTCTTAGCTTCTCAACAAGTTTGATTATAGTATAATATTCATCACTTGATTAGTCAAAGTTGTTATACAAAAAAGATTTTCACAAGAACTTCTCACTTCAATCTTGTCATTTCTTGATACTTTTTGTATTTCAAATATTCAAAAATAGCTAACTCTCTTTTTCATTAAGGTTTAAGGTTTGATATAATTAATTTTTTTATATTTTATTTTTATTTTTTAATATAAATATGTTACATGATTCTTATATTCTTTTTTATGTTTTATATTTAATATTTTAGTTATTTATGTCATGAGTTGTTTCTAAACATTCAAAAATACATCTTGAATGTGGTTCTCAAAATTGAACTATTTAAAAATAAATTGAAAAATTTAAGAGCTTACAATAAATACTTTAAATTAATTTTGTATATTTGTAAGAGAAAATTCAACATGACATTCTATCAGGCATTCTATAATAACTAATAATGAAACCAATTTTGAACTAAAAATATTATTGGTTCGTAGAGTGTTTATTACCCAGTTCTCTAGCTCCAATGGATCAAAAGCACAAAACAAGTTCATTTTAACATGTGAGTCTAAATTTGTGTACTATTATCAATGATAAATATTTATTTAAAATTAATCTCTTTAAAAAATTTTATCTAAACAATATATTTTATCTTAAAAAGTTTTAAAATTTTCATTAAAGTAAATTATCCTAAAAGAATTTCAACTGGTCTTCATACACTTGCTTAGGAGTAAGTGGTACAAGGGTGATGGTTCTGTTATTTCTCACAAATGAGTATCTATTGGTGTAATCATCCTTTGTTGCCCTCCGATCAAACTCTCATGGTCTCCCCAATAGTAAATGTCCAACATGCATAGGAACAACATCACAAAGCACTTCATCACTATATTTGCCAATTGAAAATGAAACTAGAACTTGCTTCTTTACCCGAATCTCCCCACATTCATTTAGCCATTGTAATTTATAAGGTTTGGGATGTTTAAGGGTTGTCAAGTTCAGCTTCTCAACCAAGGTGGTACTCGCAACATTTGTGCAGCTCCTTCCATCTATGATCATACTACACACCTTATTGTTGATGAGGCAGCAAGTATGAAAAATATTCTTCCTTTGTTGTTCCATGTCATCTTCTTTAACTTGGAAATTTAGAACACGTCTAGTTACAAGTGCTTCTCCCTCAATTGCATATTCAACTTCGTCATCACTTTCTTCAGTTTCAACCATGGATTTATCACCCTCACTTTCACTTTCCACAATATTGTCACGCAGAACCATGACTCTCTTGTTTGGGCATTGTGATGTTATGTGACCTGAACCAAGACATTTAAAACATTTATATCTCTATTTCTAGAGGATTGAGTTTCAGCTTTACCTTTCTCCTTTAAATCCTCTGTTGTTTTGTTCTTGGTTGTTTGCTTTGGAATATCCTTTTCCTCCTTCTTCCAGCTTGGTTTGTAGGATGAACAAAAATCAGTGTTGTACTTAGAGATTTCTTTTTGCTTAAGTTGCCTTTCCACCTTAATGGTCATATGCACCATATCTTCTAATTCTACATAGTGTTGCAACTCCATTACATGTGCAATTTCTTTGTTCAGCCCTTTGAGAAATTGTGTCATGGTTGCTTCTCTATCTTCATTCACATCAACTCTCACCATTGTCATCTCCATCTCCTTATAATAGTCCTCCACACATTTAGAGCCTTGCATAACTCTTTGTAATTTTTGGTAGAGGTCTCTATAGTAATGGTTGGGAACAAACCTCATCCTCATTAGAACCTTATTTTCTCTCCATGTTTCTACTGGTCTCTCTCCATCTCTCCTCCTACTCAACACCAATTTATCCCACCACACTATGGCATAATCAGTGAACTCTATCACAACCAACTTCACCTTTTTTGCATTTGAATAATTATGGCAGTTAAAGATGAACTTCATTTTCTTCTCCCACTCCAAAGATATTTCAGGATCATTTCTCCCTTGAAAAGAAGGTATTTTCATTTTGATGTTATTAAGGCTTCCATATCTGCGATCAAATCTCCTATAGTTTCTCTCATGCCTATCTCCTCTACGCCTATTTCTACCCATCATAAAATTGTATTCCTCCTCCATCTCCCCTCTATTTTCTCTACCAGAGTCTTCATCTTCACTCCCTCCATGATTTCTCCTATTTCGCCTTAAACTATTCCCATCATCAGATCATCGTTTTGTAGATTGGCTAATTTCTCATTTTGCCTATCCATTCTGTCCCTCACATCTCCCAACACCATATTTAATCTCTCAAATTGTTGTTGCATTGCTTTATAAGAGTAAAATCAAGGTTTGATGAGTCTCCTGAATTTTCCTCTCTGTTTGCCATTTGTAAAACCTAAAATGAAAACGTTAGTGATAAAAAAAATATTCCTCATTGTTCCTCACGTGTTTACACTCAAGGATGACGCTCTACACTCGTGTTTACTCTTTATATTTGGCTTTTTCTATTCCAATAAAATTTTAGAACACTCTTGAATATTTTTTTTTCAACCCTCTCTATAAGCTCTTAAAAGGTCTTACAACTCAATCTAGGCAAACACCAAGCAGAATGATACAATACTTTTCAGAACAAGGGTCTTAACTTTAAAATACAGAAATATTCTCCACAGATACAGAATATGACTCTTTTTTTTTTCTAGAACAGAAACACAAAATGCTATAATACTTCTTCTCTTTTTTTCGCTTTTTTTGTTGTATGCTGTTTTTTTTCTTTTTTTTTTTTCAGAAACGAAATGAACAAATGGATACAAAGATTTCAGAACAAGACAACTAGTAAAACAGTAGAAGATATAACCTAACTACTAAGAACGAAGCTCTGATTACCAAATGATGTGAGCCCGGTTGGGAATAATCCCCAGAACCCACAACAAAAAGTTATATATTAAGTTTCAAGAAATTTTAATATTCACTAATAGATAAAAGATTAATTATACATTTTTATCATTCAAAATCATTTTACCATTTTTTTCCTAGACAATTTAATATGATTTTTTAATTCTAACATACTTTCTATTTGTTAAATTTGTTTGAATTTTATATTATTAATTATTTTTAACTATGTTGGAAATTAAAAACATAGGTAGAAGATTGGAAAATTGAAAAGATCAGTAGTAATATGTTATACCATAACATTTTAATTTTTAATTAAATATTTAAAAGAAAAAACACCTATTAATTACTTTATTTTTCTTCTCTCTTTTCTAAATAAAATGAAGAAAATAAATGAAATTTCAATTATCACATTATCACAAAATGAAGATAGTTATGTCATAATATTTTAATAAGAATTTTATTTAGTCTTCTTTTAAGTATTTCTTATTTTTTTAGTTAAATTTGTCGCATTATAGTAAAATTCTAATAATTCTTCATAAAATAAGGAAAACTTCATTCTTCATAAAATAAGGAAAACTTCATAATATTGAATCGTCAAATCATCAACAAGGAGTGCTTACTTCATTCCTCTAATGCTCTATTTCAATTTGTATAAATTGATGTTTCTTAGAGCAATTGTAAATATTAGACCATCAACAAAATAAATACAAAAGTCATTATAGATAAATTCTTGCTTGGTAAACTCTTCATCTTATAAGTCAAATACAATCAAATCTCAATATCATATGGTAACTTAATAAAATTATCTACTAAGTACAAATTGGATTCTCCTTTGCTTTGACTTAGGTTAGCTCTCATTGTAGGTTTACAATCTTTCGTCTGATTTCCTTAATAAGATTTGACTCTTAAATCTTCAAATCTTATAATGATATAATTTTGGTAATATTAAATAATTTATATTTTTAAATAATTTTATAATATTATTCTACAAAATTTTAGATGTTATAATAAGCGTCTAATGCCAAAACAAAAACACCACTGAATTAAAGTTGTGTCATCTTGAATTGACTTCAATGTAATGTAGATTTATCTTGAAGTCATGCTAGTTTAGCATGGCTTCATTTAAAATAAATAAATATTTGACATTTGATTAACATAAATCAAAGTCATTACATTCTTAGATAGCTTCACAATTTATTAAAATCATGCTTAGTTGGCATGACTTCACTTGAATAAAGCTAAAGTCGTATCAAGATGACACGGCAACTTATTCAAAATAAAGTCATGTCCGCTTGACATGAGTTACTCATTTGCATAACGAAAAGATTTGTCAATAATTCTGTAAACTTATAGAATTAAAAACAAACTTGAAAATAGTTTAATAATAAAAAATATTTTATCTATTTTGAATAATATTTTACAAATTCCACCCGTGTAGAAATATTGTCTACCCTATATATGAGACACTAAGATAAATGTTATTCTAACTCAGCACTCATGCACTAGTCATCATTAATAATAACAATAAGTCAGTACTTGAACATATATAAGGAAACAAAAATTTTATAGAGTCATGATTTCTGGTCATAAGCACATAATAGCAATAATCATATTCATAGTATACTTGTGAAAAATATGAAGAATTCTAAAACGGCAATTTAAAAACCACATAAATGTATGTGTTAATTATTTTAAGTGATGAAATTAGACAATTCTATCTAGAAGAAGTAATTATGTAATTACATATTTTTATTAAATATTTTATTTATTTATTAAAAAATAAAATTTTAACTAAAATATGATAAAATAGTTAAACAAAAATATTTTTTTATTAAAAGATGATATTGTAAATAAATTCTTCGAAACATTACTTACTCCTCTAAAATTAAATGCACAAACACTTGCTAAAATATCACAATGGAGTATAGGATTTTTAATCACATTTATATCATTATCTATCAAAGTATATGAAAGTTTGAATTATGTAGGAGGCTGCCACATTGCATTAGCATTAGAAAAGTAATTATATGATGATGTATTTTTATTAGATATAATAATTATTTGTTTAAAAAATTATACTAAAAATAGTTAAAAAAATACTTTTTATTAAAGGATAAAATTGTTAAATAAGTTTTTCAAGATAATTGTTAAATATGTAAACACTTAATACTAAAATTCTCACAATGGAATATGGATTTCAACCGCATTTATTATATGATTATCTATGAAAGTTTGTAGTATAAAAGGGTGGAAAATTTTATATAACTATTTAAAATTAAATTTTATGAAGTATAAGTACAGAAATCAGAATACTAAATAATTATTTTATAGTTTATATTAAAAATGGTCTAACTTAATATATATTATGTATAATTCTACACTAAATATTTTTCTTCATAATAATTATTTTTAACATGTGTGTTCTCATTTATGTTATATTGAATTTAGTATTTATGTTATTATATATTGAAGGGTACAAAATGTTAGATGGTTACTATCTATTTGTATTGTTATTTTGTAAGTTACATCTGATTTTTTAAATATTAATGTTACAAAGATATAAGAAAGGTTAGAAGAATTATATTATATATATATATATATATATATATATATATATATATATATATATATATATATATATATATTATCATTAAAAGATAAATTATCAAATAAAAAGAGACAAATTAAAGTTGATTAAAAAGAATACTCATTTTTTGATCATACTGAGAAATAAAAATATAATTAAAAAAATAAAAAATTGTAATAATTTTTAAAATAAAATTTTTTAAAATAATTATGAAATAAATTTTTCTTATATTATTGTTATAATATAAAAGTTATATAATATTTGTAAATAATTATTATTTATTACGCATAATTTTTATAAATAACAGAATCCATACAGAGAAAATTAGTAATAATTTATTTGGATTAAAGGATTTAATTAAAAAATTACTTATAAAAGTAAACATATCTGTTTTATATCTTTCGGATATTTAAAGATAAAAGAAATATATCTTTTAAATATTTAAAAATAAAAGAAATATATATATCTTTTAGATATTGAGAGATATATCTTATTATCCATATTATCCATGATAAGCCAGTAATACTACTATCCAATGCTTTGTGTTTTTAAGGGTCGTGTTAAATAATTTCTTCTAATTTATATTTGAAATCAATGATGTAATTTTATTTATTTATATTTGTATTTCATTATATTATTTCATCAAGCACATCTATTCACGCACCTACACAAGACGTACCATAAGCATTTACTTCTCAAAATCAATTCCATCATAAAGAATTCCTTTAAAACCTCGGTTTTAAGGGAAACAAAAACTATTTAAAACGAATTTAATAAATATGATTTAGTATACCAAACTTCAATCAAATTAAAACATTGAACAATTCTTTTATTCTAAACTAGTTTGCAAAATTTATGTTAGCTTAGAAACGACTTATTTAATACTGTTATTATTAGACATAAACAAATAGATTTTAAATTATATTTAAAAATTTAAATTAGAATTTTAATTATGTATTTATTTATTTATTTCTAAAACTCAGTATCTATAAACTTTTATTCTCTAAATTTATATTGGAAAACAAGGTTTTATGTGGTTCCTAGTGTTTTATTTAAGTTTGTTTAACACCTTACAAGCTTAAAAAGGTAAACATAACTTTTATACAAGACTAAAAACCCAAAATTCTATTTTACTAGATTCAAAATATAAGATCCAAAACTTATTTTATTTAGTCTAAAATACAATGTCCAAAATAAACTCTTAACTACTATTTATAATTTTAATAAGTAGATGTGTTATAATCTTGAAGCTTCAAAGTCTTGAACATGATCTTCATTTTTAAACTATTATTAAAATAGGTCTTTGGCATATAAAGAAAATTAGAAAGCACAGTATATAGAAAGAAAGAAGAGGGAGAGGAATCAGTATTGATAAAATAAAATAGAAAAGAAGGAAAAAGATTTGTAGCACGGGTTTATCTATGGTGGAGGAGCTTACCATACTTCTTCAACAAGAGTTGACTCAAGCAACACAAAATGGTTTTAAAGTTGAAACTTCTCCTATATTGATATCAAATAATCAGTTATCACCATGTTTTCAACCTAATCCCTTGCTCCAGAAGAAGAATAGTTGCAATAGATAGACAGAACAAAAACACAGGTTATTTGTGTCTCATAGTTTTAAATAATTAATCAAAACTTCAAATATTTTATTTCATAACATGTTTCTTCTAATCAAGTTGTTTCTTTTTGGGCTTGAGAAATATGGAAAAGGAAATTGGAAAAGTATTGCGAGGGTGATTAAAACCAGGACCCCAACTCAGATTGCTAGTCATGCCTAAAAATATTATATTCATTTGGCCTCAGAGGAAAAAGATTAAAGAAGAAGTATACACAACCTAACCCTATGATACACAACCCCTCTTAGTTTCTCAACAAGTTCATCAGTACAATATTCATCACTTCGCTCAAAAACATTCATTTGCATGCATGTATATATCTTAGTACGTACTGTCATGTTACATGGAATTTGTTGTGGAATTTGTTGTTTAAGATACTCGTTAATATACTCGTAATGGAGGAGAATGTTGTCTAAGATTTTGTGTTGGAATCAGTATGTTAAATTTTATATACGAATAACAATTGCTTATATGGATGCATTAAAAAAAATATTGTTCGCTAGGAAAAATATATTCTTTATTATTAAGTTTCAAGAAATTTTAATATTCACTATAAAAGACTAATTATACATTTCTATCATTCAAATGTAATCATTTTATCATTATTTCATAGACAATTTAATATGATTTTTTTTTATTTTAACATACTTTTTATTTATTAAATTTGTCAGAATTTGATGTTATTAATTCTTTTTTAACTATTGGAAATTAAAAACATAGGTAAAAGATTGGAAAATTGAGAAGATCAGTAATAACATGTTATTCCATAACTTTTTCATTTTTCGTTAAATATTTAAAAGGAAAAACACGTATTATTTACTTATATTTTACTTTTCTCTTCTCTTAAATAGAATGACCAAAATTAATAAGATTTGAATCTTAAATTTTCAAATCTTATCATGATATAATGTTAACATTATTAAATATGTAATTTTATAATATCACTTTATAAAATTTGAGATGTTATAAGTATATTTGAGATGTTATAATAAGTATTTAATGTCAAAACAAAACATCACTAATTAAAGTTGTACTATCTTGAAATGACTTGAAAGTAATACAGATTTAACATGAAGTCATGCTAGTTTGACATGACTTCATTTAAAAAAAATAAATTTTTATAATTTATATTGAAATTGTTCTTGCACGAGGTCGGTTGGTTCTCACAAGTAACAGTGTTTTCGAGTTTCCTTCCCTGATTATCTTGATAACTCTTCCATACCTTCAGGTCTTCGGTTATACACGATTCTGGGAGAGGGTTCCGCATGCACTCCGACACTCAAGTCAGTGTGGGTCCAAGTGAAAACAGGATAAGATTGGATAAAGTAACAGTACCTGTCGCAACCGGGGTAACGACGAGGGACGGCGAATAAAAATTTTATTTTTAAAATAGTGGAGTCGCCACCATAATTTATTAAAGGAAAATTATGGAAAACCAAAAACCCAGATAAGGCAAGTTCGCAAAAACCGGATTTAGAGTCCGGGAGCCGGTTACGTGTGGGGAAGGTACTAGCACCCCACAACGCCCGCCCTACGGCGGTACCTTTAATTAAACAAGTAAAAGAGTGTGATTTTTTTTAAAATCTTCATTTTTCCCAAAAAGACGTACAAAACAAACAAAAAAATTTTTTTTAAAAAAGAGCCCGACAAGGATTTGTCCTCGCTCCTACGTATCTCTAAAGGATAGAGAATCAGGGTTACGTAGTTCTTTGAGATAAAATTGTTTGATGGTTTGATATTTTGAAATTTTTGAAAGTTTATGTTGAAAAAGTAAATGGCGTTAGTGCTAGGTTTAAAGCATGGGCTTTGGATAGTAGTGGCAGGTTTAGAGCCTGGGCTTTGGAAAGCAATGCCAGGTTTAGAGTCTGGGCTTTGGGAAACAGTGCCAGTTTAGAGCTTGGGCTTTGGGAAATAGTGCCAGGTTTAGAGCCTGGGCTTTAGGAAACAGTGCCAAGTTTAAAGCCTGGGCTTTCGGATCCAACTTAAAAATTGACATAATTAATGCATATATGAAATGCATAATGCCCTCTCACGGAAAGTAAACCTTTTCCTTTTTTTTTAAAAAAATAAAATTAAATAAATAAAACAAAACGTGGACCCCACTTAAGATGAAAATCTCACATCATATACAACTCTTCCCGTAATATATGCATATATGTATAAGGAAAGTTGAAATGTGAACCCCACTTACATTTAATACATATAAAATATATAAATCACTTTCTCTCACCCTATCATGCAACTTCTCACATAAATACACACACACATATATATATATATATATATATATATATATATATACACATAAGAAAAGTCAAAATGTGGACCCTACTTTGATTTAATCTATTTTCTCTTACCTATCATGCAATTGTCACGTAACATATATAGACCCCATTCATGCAAACTTATATCATGCAAGTATATAATTCCCATATCAATGTGAGTGAACAGTGAGCGAAAGAAAGAATCAGTGGTGGTACAGGGAGGGTGTTTTGGTGCAATGTAGGAGATGGTTCGGGGAGGTGCAGGGGTTGCATTTTGATGCAGATTTGGGGGCTGTTTTTTTTTTAGGGTTTAGGGACTGTTTTGGTGCAGATTTGGGGACTGTTTTTTGG
>Ga0209489_106033_pt1 | contig 20019 bp, 16 predicted proteins | sample SiratrowhiteBW_FD_187527 | JGI IMG/M metagenome (GOLD analysis project Ga0209489, IMG submission 187527) | Root nodule microbial communities of legume samples collected from California, USA - Siratro white BW (SPAdes) (version 2) | ecosystem: Host-associated > Plants > Roots > Nodule | place...
AAATCTTCATTGAGTCTATTGACCGTGGAATCTGGAATGCCATAGTAAATGGTCCATTCATTCCTATGCATGTTGTTGATGGTGTGTCTACTGCTAAGTGCTTTGATGAGTTAACTGATCTTGAGAACAAGAAAATGCAGTATTAAAAACTATTGTTATGCTTTATAAACCAATCATACCACAAACAATCACGTCAAAACAACAACCATACCCTCAATGCCAACCAGAAAAATGCACATTGCACCCAAAAAGTAAAATGCTCAACCTAAACCCATAAAAATCATACATTTATTCCAATAACAATTCCATTACCACAACCAACTTGCCAAAGAACACCAACACCCCAACATGCCGACATATGGACCGCCAACAACACACACCTGCCGCGAATGAAGAAAGAACTACTACACGAACACATACCGTCACACCAATGCAGGAAAGGCCACAAAAAACAACCAATAATCCAACATAAATGAGCTAAAGCAGAGTAAGAACCACCAAAGATGGAGAAAAACCAACGAAAACAAAAATGGAGAAAGCACACACAGGAGGAGAAGATAACAAGAGGGAGAACCGCTTAAAATAATATCTATTTCAACTTCACAAATCACACTTGAACTTGCACAAAATTAAATAACATTATTTTTGATACGTTAGCAGCCATGTAAAGTGTTGCCATGCGACTTGTTGATGTCAACACCTCAATATTCTTAATTTTATGTGTGTGATGAGTGGGTTTCATGAATGGTGTGAGCGAGATAAAGTGACGAATTTTAAGTGTGAAAACATGAGTGAAGATATTACGTGAAGAAAGAAGAACGTCAAAAAAATATGTGTTGTGTTTTTTTTTCCTTTTGATGTTTTTTAATTTTTTGTTTTGATTTTATTTAATTTATGACACCACATCAAAGATTTTTTTTTTAAATTAGGGGCGCTTGCATTTTGCATTATAGTGCGACCTACATTATATATCATTAATGAAATGTCTTAATAATAACAAAGTTGTCTCAAACATCCTCACTGTATCACTTACACGCCCTGTATTCATATAACTGCTCATTAGAATGGTGTACTCAACTTCACTACCACTATTATCCACTGTTAGATGTTTCAGCAAGTGTACTAAGTCCTCAAGTAATATAGAAAATAAGTAGAGTATCGTCTCCACAGGAAACGAAATTTATAATTGTAATTGAATATGTATCAATGTATTATGAACAAAACAGGTAATAAAGGTTGATTTGGATTTCAGTGAATTGATGAACGTAATAACCGAGCAATTAACAGTAAAATGTGTGAAATCAAATTTTAATAAAGATCTTGGGATTGAATTGTAACACTCTCCTTCTTATACACTCTTAATCATATATTAATATCATTTTTTCCAATTACCAATCTGTGCAAATAAAAGTCATTCAACCTGATTCCTCAAGATTTGAAATCCATAAATTAAAATACCTAGCTCTATTCCCAGTTACTAGAATAGATTAATCAGCATTAAGAATAGTTGCTATAAACAGTCATTACACTATAATTCATCCCTGAACTTATACATGCAATGTGTTAAACGTTTGGTTCCAAATTCAAAAAGTGCTTTCTAGTCACAATAAGAATTCTAAGATAAAACAAAGTATGATTAAAACGTAAAACAAAGGTAATTGAAATTAATGATATCAAACGATGTTAAGAGTGCATTCAAAGTTGATAAATTACATCCAATCATAAGAATAAGAGAGTTTAGCTACGCATGGTAGCCATGGAATACAAGAGAAAAGAAAAAGAAAGGATCTTGATCAAGAACGGTGTTCCAAAGAGTCTCCAAATAGTGATGATTCATGATACATCTGTTTGACCTAGCTTTAGCCTTTTATAGCTTTTGTTCCTTGCATTAGGTCAAATTGCGGCTCTTATTTCGTAATTCACGCTCCTGTAGTGTTGACGCCTTCAAATTAGGGCTTCCTTATGAAAAATCTTTAAGTGAGTTTTAGCCCAGGTTATATCTTTTGCTTAAGCGAAAAGTCACTTATACCCTTTCTCTGCTCCTTCCCTCTGATTCAACGCTTCTGTTTTCTCTCTTTTCAGATTTAACCTAATTCCCACAAAATCGCTCTTTGCACAATAAAACTGATTAAATAACAAAATGAATCAAAACAGAAAATAAAATTCAAATTTAAACCAAATTAATAACATAATCAACGTAATTATGCATGAAATCAAACTAACAAGTAAGGCTTATCAAAAGTCTCCCCACTTAGTTTCTTGCTTGTTTCCAAGCAAGACAATCACACAACTAAGTTTTAAGCATTACACAAACTCTTGTTCGGTCCTCTTCTTCCCAACAAGCTCTCCTAAATCCAAACAATCACCTGCAGCTCCATCAATCAAAATTTCAACACTCAATTTTTCAGACAGTAATACACAATTCATGACAAGATACTCTCAACTCACACAATCCTCTCCTATATTTCTCTCAAAAGTGTTATACTACTCTCAATCAAAAGTTGCTACTCATTTATCAATCAAATTAAACCCTGCAATTCATAAGTCAGAAGGTCTTTCATAAGGTTGTAATTAGGCTTGGCTACAAAGAATTTTTATTTTTCTTGGAACAAAAAATGTATGAGTAGTTTCGCAAATCAAAGATACAACTGAAATTGGTTTTGAAGAATTTTTTTCCAACTGTGAATTCTTAAACTATCTTTACTCTGAATCAGTCTCTTGGTTGTTGTATCAATCAAATTTCCTTGCTCAAGCTCTAACTGTAGCTCTCGCAACCCATGTATTGTCTTTCTAGTATACCCTTTTCATTCTACAATTTTTCTTTTATTTCCTCATATGTACAGAATAAACAACTGCAATTTTTTTTTTAGGATACACCATCACAACAACCTTCTCTTTTTCTATGTTTTCACAGTTCTCTTTTTATTTTTCTTGGAACAAAAAATGTATGAGTAGTTTCGCAAATCAAAGATACAACTGAAATTCGTTTTGAAAATTTTTTTCCAACTGTGAATTCTTAAACTATCTTTACTCTGAATCAGTCTCTTGGTTGTTGTATCAATCAAATTTCCTTGCTCAAGCTCTAACTGTAGCTCTCGCAACCCATGTATTGTCTTTCTAGTATACCCTTTTCATTCTACAATTTTTCTTTTATTTCCTCATATGTACAGAATAAACAACCGCAATTTTTTTTTTTAGGATACACCATCACAACAACCTTCTCTTTTTCTATGCTTTCACAGTTCTCTGTTTGAAATTCAAAATCCACTTCTCCAATTCCTTATTCAAGTTACATCATGATTTCCTATCTACTCATACTCAAGGTGGGTTTTATAAACATGTGGCTCAAGGTTCCAAAATCAATACATGCTCAAAATGGCTTACAAATGGAATCATCTCATCTCTCCAGTCAGCTATTTGGCTCTGGCTACAATTTACACTCAATCAAACAAATTGCTTTCATCATCCTTATTAATTACAAAGCTAATTCTAAATAAAAAATTAAAGCAACAACTAATCTCATGCAAATATGTACTCACAAACTCTCACTCAGTGTGTCTCTCCCTCACAAAATTGTTTCTCTCACATCCTGTCAATCCTTGTTACCGTTAATCCTCCTAATGTCATGTTGTCTAGCTAATTTTCTGACTCTGCTAGCTCAAGCTCAAATTTTAGATTACGTTATTTACATGCACATCAGAATTTCCAATTTCACATTTCCAAAAGATATTCAGCATTATATTAACCCCAATAGTTCATAACAAGCACCATTTGTTCACACCCAGGATCCTATTCTAGTTCTAATTCAGCTGGTGCCTACTACTATTACAGTCATCCAAGTTTGTGCATAATTAATACAGTTATCCAAAATAAAATTCAACAGAACAACAAATATATATACAATCACCCCAGATATATTATACTACACCAAAAAAATTTCTTCAGCAACCAGCCAATGCCTTTGAACCGCAATCCAGCATCCAACAGCAACAGAACAAAACAACAATCATCAGCCAAAGAATAGAGCAACTACAAAAACGTCATCAACAACATTGGTAGAACAACACATCCACAAGTTAAATAAAACATTAATAGAAACATAAGCAAAATAGCAGCAACTATACAAAAATCAGCAAGCATCGGGAACAACACAACATCCTTCAAGATTCATCACGTTGATCATCATACTCCTCCTCCTCATCCGAAGAAATATCGTTGTTGCCAACAGAGCCCTCATCCTCCTCTGAAGATATCACATATTATGTTTTCAGAGGTTCCGCATCAACATATTTGGCCACATGTGATGACCCTGCTGGTGGTTCGTTTTCGGCCTTGCTACATTTCCCGTTGTACTATGAACCTCAGCATTAGCATTTTTTGCCCCTCTCACAGAACTAGGTCTGTCCCCAGGACAATTCATGTAGGAAGACTGCTCTTCCAAATTCATGTATTCTTGGTCTCGCATCCCATGATAAATTTGCATAAAAAATCTACACATTGCACTCTGCTGGTCCTCCAAGTGTAGTATATGTCTCATGACTATTCTTTCCACAACCTCCAGAGTGGGTGATGATGGTGAAGCTAGTGGGCTAGAAGCCTTATTCCTCTGATCAGGATTCTTCTCTGGGTTAGTACAATGGTGGTCTATAAATTTCTTATCAATCGAAGACCTTATCTTCAATTTCGGCTCCACCACTATATCCTTATGTGCACACAAAGCAGTTATCAACACGGGAAATCCCAAGGTTCCTAACCTCTGCCCCTCTAATTCTCTCCCATCCGACTATCCTCTGTATCTCATCCGAAATTATTTTTGCCACATTTATGGTGTACTCATCCTGAAGCATGGAAAACAACAAATTACTCCTAGCTACATTAACATCTGAAACATGGCCGATAGGAATGATGTTGGCTAACATAAATCTTAGCCAAACTTAGGATAAAGTCCGCATATCCCTCCTCCTTATTCTGGTTTACTTTCCAGATGCAGCTATTTGGTAGCCCTTCCCAGGAATGCACAATGTTGTTGCCACTTTCCTATTGCTAAAACCCTTATTTCTGTTGCACAACCTTGTAAAACAAGGTTTAGACCGAGTTCAAGAGGGGGGGTGAATTGAACTTTCAAAAACTTTTCACAAATCTGATTTTTTCTTGAAGTAGAGAATAAAAATTCTTTATTCAATCGATTGACTATGTAATTCTGAACTGTCAGGTAAACAATCGATTGTGCACAGCGGAAGATATCAGAGATAAACCCAGAAATCAGTTAAACCCAGAAAACAGTTTATAGTGTAAAAATGTTTTAACCCAGATTTAAGATGTTTAAACATAATCCAATAGATTAAACACAATCCAGAATCACAGTTGATTATGTAAACAGATGTTCAGAATATGATCAACAGTATGAACATATTTTAATCCAATCAATTTTTAAAAGATGGCAGCAGTGAATAAAAGCAATCAAGAAAAGTAGGGAGAAAAGCAAGAACACAAAATTTTTATCCTGGTTCACCCTTCCTCAAGGGCTACGTCCAGTCCTTTGCAAACTAGCAAAGATTTCCACTAAAAGATCACAAGATCAATTTACAATCCCTTGCTCTCAGCAAGTTACAAACTGCTCCCAGCAGTAAACCCACACCTCACTAAACCCCTCAGCTAGTGTGTAACCAGTGCAGAAACCAACTGCACCACAACACTTGTAGTCTTCAAGCAACACTGCTCCCAGCAGTACTCACCCTCTACTGAACCCCTCTGTAGATGCGAGACCAGTGCAGAAACTCATTGCACTAACTCAATTACAAACCCAGTAATTGAAAACAGAAAACAGATTACAGATCAACAGGATCAGAAAAGATTACAAAGTGCTTCTACACAAAACAGATTACACAGAATGAAGATCAGGTGTAGAAGACTTAGCTTTGGTCCAGAACCAAAGTAGCAAAAACCTCACTTCAAGGATGCTTCAAAGATTCACGTTCTTCGAGGTTTCTTGATTTGAAAAGTTTTTCAAAAATGATGATCACACAAAAGGGGCAATATCTCAGAAAATCTCAAGGAAGGCTTTTCAAAGGTATTTGATTTGATAAATCTGAAAGTGATGATTCTCATTCCTTTAAATACCCAAATCAGTTTTAAAAACAACTTAGCTGTCACAATTCAATTAATTGAACAAACCATTCAATTGATTGAATTTGACTGTTAGTTTGACCCAGTCAAAGGTTTCAGTTGTAACAGCAATAACTGTATTTCAGTTGTAACAAAAATAACTGTCACATTCAATCGATTGTTTTAGAAATTCAATCGATTGAAAAACCTTTTTCTAGCAAAAACATTTTGGGTTATTTTTATTAAAAACAGTTTTAATAAAAATATTTGTGAATCTTTTTAGCACCTCAGAAGTGATGAACCATGCCACTAGTGATTAAGGACTAAGCCAATCACCAACACACAAATCCAACTAAGGATCAAGATCTAATCACCCAACCATCTTCATGTTGGCACAAAGTCTTCACTTGAATAATTCTGCTACAGGTTGGTTCCAATAGATTCTTCATGAGGCAGTCTTCATCAACTTCACATGCTAAGCCTTGGTGCTCACAATATTAACTTCATCAAATCACATGCTTAGCCTTGGTGCTAACAAACCTCTGGTAATGGCACTTTTCCTCCTGATTGGGAAAAGGGTTCCCCAAGAAGTCATCAATTGCCTGAGGACTATAGGAAATCCACTTCCCTCTGACCGTAGTCTTTCTTCTGTTCCTGTCTTGTCTCTCTGCCCAAGCGTTCGCGTAGAACTCCCTCACAATGTCTGCATCAAACTTTCGCAGTGGCTCGGCTAACTTCTTCCAGTTCCTTCGCAGTACTCCCATCAAGACTGCGTCGCACTCCCCTAGCTTTAACTCCACCCTCCTTTCTGATAGAAAGTTCCAGTGTGTGAGTTTGTCATATCTCTTGACCTTGTTTTCGTTCAAGAAACTCCTTGCAGTTCTCTGTTTGTGGAAATTTGTTGATTGTTCTTCCTCCGACGTCTCTGAGGGAATCACTTCATCGAAAAAGGGTTCATCTGCCCTTCGTCTCTTAGAGCTTGATGGTCGAATTGGAGCGGTATGTTTGACTCTTGGCATTCTTCTTGCATAGCGAAATCAATATCCAGATATACTCAACACAACTCTCTAATGACCCCCCTTAACACTCTGAATCCCTAAAAATCCCAACTTTAACGCATAACGGAACCCTAATTTGCCCTATGTTTTCCTATCCTTACAATGCAAATGTAGTAGCCAATAACATGACTTCCTACCCCAATGACAGTGAGAAGATGATTGAGTGTGTAGAGATTTCAAGGTTGAAGATGAAAATGAAACCTTACCTGGACTTGCGAAAACCTAGCACATACAGAGAGGAAAAGGGGGTTGACAGGATAGAAGGAATGTGCACTGAGTGAAGTGACCTTGTAACACAAGGCACTATCCTGTTATATTGCACCAGTGTGCGCTAAGTGAAAAATAGTCCAAGCGCTAGACCTAGCTCAGACTATAGGCCCACAAATTCAAATGCAAAATAACTTTTTTTTTTTTCAAACAAATTTAAATTACCAAAATTTAAAATCTAACCTACCCCAAAATTAAAAGAATGCTCACTCTGTAAAAAAAAAAAAAAAAAAAAAAAACACCAGTTTCAGAAATCTAAACACTAGATTGTCTTCCAGTAAGCGCTCGTTTAACGTCATATAGCTTGACGCGTGAACTTTAATCGCTCAATATGATCACTGTGATGAGCCTTTCCACCTCACCACCTTTGTAATATTTCAGCCTTTGGCCATTCACCATCCAACTCCTTTGAGTTTTAGGCTTGACCTGTTTGACCATAAAAGGTCTTGACCACCTTGATTTGAGCTTACCTGGGAACAACCTCAACCTGGAATTGAATAAAAGAACTAGTTGTCCCGGCTCAAAACTCCTCTTCAATATCTTCTTGTCATGATAAGCTTTCACACGCTCCTTGTAAAGCCTTGAGGATTGATATGCATTCAACCTCATCTCTTCAAGCTCATTTAATTGAATTTTTCTCTGCTTAGCAGAAGCTTTAGAATCAAAACTCAGCCACTTCAATGCCCAAAAAGCTCTATGTTCCATCTCCACAGGAAGATAATAAGCCTTCCCATATATCAATTAAAATGGAGACAATGTAGTTGATTCTTGAAGGTTGTTCTGTATGCCCACAGTGCCTCATCCAGTTTGATAGACCAGTCTCTGCATGAGGATGCCACTGTCTTCTCCAGAATTCTCTTCACCTCTCTATTAGAAACTTCTACCCATTAGTTTGAGGGTGATAAGCAGTAGCTATGTCTCACACCATAGTGCTCAGAAGCCTTATTCAATTATGCATTGCAGAAATGTGTTCCTCCATTGCTGATTACCACTCTTGGAGTGCCAAACCTACAAAGAATATGTTTTTTCAAGAATTTAATCACTGTATTTGCATATGCTTTTTGAGTGGGAAGGGCTTCCACTCATCTTGAGCCATATTCCACTACTAATAGTATATAGTCATTTGAAAACGAACTTGGCAATGGACCTATGAAGTCGATTCCCCAACAGTCGAACACTTCAATTTCTTGAATGTTCCGCAGAGGCATCTCATGTCTCTTTGAGATAATTCCTGTCCTTTGGCAGTTATCACAATGTTGCACATGCATGTGTGCATCCTTAAACAATGTTGGCCAAAAGAAGCCTGACTATAACACCTTAGCAGTTGTTCCCTCCCCATTGAAATGTCCTCCACAGGGAGAATTATGGCAATGCCACAGAATGTTCTTGGCTTCCTTACTAGTAACACACATTCTTAGCAAATTATCAGCATCTATCTTGAACAAATAAGGATCATCCCATGTGTATTGGTTTGCATCCTTCAGTAATTTCTTCCTCTGCTGCCAATCCATAATCTTTGGTATAATTTCTGCAGCTTTGAAATTGGTCATATCGACAAACCATGGCCTCTCATGTATCACCAGCAGCTTCTCATCAGGGAATTCATCAACCACTTTAGTCTTCCTTGCAGTAACCTCTTCATTAGCCAACCTAGACAAATGGTCGGCCACATGATTCTCACTCTCCTTTTTGTCTTTGATTTTCGGATCAAATTCCTAGAGTAATAACATCCAGTGAATTAGCCAGGGCTTCGATTCTGGCTTGGTCAACAAATACCTGATAGCAGCATGATCTATATAAACTGTAACTTTAGAGACTGAGGTAAGCTCTAAATTTCTCCAAAGCATACACCATTGCCAACAGATCCTTCACAATAGTAGTATAATTACTCTAAGTATCACTCAGCACCTTGCTAACATAGTGTATTACATAGAACAACTTCCCTTTTCTCTGTCCTAGCACAGCTCCCACTGCATAATCGCTAGCATCACACATGATTTCAAAACCAAGACTCCAATCTGGTGCAGTGATGATTGGTGCAGTAGTAAGCTTCTCCTTTAGCCTTTCAAATACTGCAACACACTCTTGATCAAAATCAAATGGAGTGTCTCTGTTCAACAGATTGCACAAAGGTTTGACAATCTTTGAAAATTCCTTTATGAACTGTATGTAAAATCCAGCATGGCTAAGAACACTCTTGATTACTTTGACATTAGTTGGTGGTGGCAGTTTCTCTATAATCTCCACTTTTGCTTTATCAACTTCAATACCATGTTTAGAAATTTTGTGGCCTAATATAATCCCTTCAGTGACCATAAAATGACACTTTTCCCAATTGAGCACTAGATTAGTCTCCACACATCTTCTCAACAATATGTCCAAATTCTCCAAACATGCATCAAAAGATGATCCAAAGACTGAGAAGTCATCCATGAAAACTTCTATACATGTCTCCACCAAATTTACAAAAATAGCTAGCATGCATCTCTAAAAAGTGGCTGGTGCATTACACAATCTGAATGACATTTTTCTATAAGCAAAAATACCAAAAGGACATGTAAAAGTTGTCTTTTCTTGGTCTTGTGGATCCACTGTAATCTGATTATAGCCTGAATAGCCATAAAAAACAATAATAGGCTTTTCCTGCTAACCTCTCCAACATTTGATCTATAAATGGCAAAGGAAAATGGTCTTTCCTGGTTGCTTGATTCAACTTCCTATAGTCAATACACATTCTCCAGTCAGTAATTGTTCTTGTGGGGATCAATTCATTTTTCTCGTTGTGAATAACAATTACTCTAGTATTCTTTGGAACAATCTGCACTGGACTCACCCAAGCACTGTCTGAAATAGGATAAATCATCCCTACTTCTAACAGTTTTTGCACCTCCTTCTTCCCAACCTCCTTCATTGCTGAGTTTAATCTTCTCTGTGGTTGTGCAACCTGTTTAAAATCAGCTTCCATATGAATGTGGTGCATATAGTATGCTGGACTGATTCCTTTCAAGTATGAAAGTTTCCATCCAATTGCTCCTTGATTGAGTTTCAGCACATTAATCAATCTTCTCTCTTCCTCAGCAGTTAAAGAATTGCTTAGAATAATTGGTTTCTTTTCATCTCCCTCAAGAAAACTGTACTTAAGGTGAGGAGGTAGCACTTTCAGTTCTGGTTTTTCCTCCACTATAGAATTTTCATTCAACAGTTCCTCTCTGTTTCCTACCTTCTACATAACTTCCTTGGCTTGGTCTAGTTCCTTAGCTAAAGCCAATGTCTCTGTACCACCCAATTCAACTAACTCCTTTGCTAGTTTGGTGATAACTTGCAGTAATACATCAGAGCTGCCCATATTCTTCTTCACCTTACCACATTCTTCCTCAATAACATCAATTATGAAATAATCCTTTTTGTCTCTAGGATGTTTCATAGCTTCAAACATATTGAAGCTTACTTCCTCACTTTCAACACATACCTTTAGCTTTCCTTTATCAACATCTATTATCACCTTTGTTGTCTTCATAAATGGTCTCCTCCAAATCAGAAGTACATCTACATCCTCCTCAATGTCCATCACCACGAAATCTACTGAAAAAAATGAATTTATCCACTTTTACCAATAAATCCTCAACAATACCATATGAATGCTTGATGGATCGATCTGCCAGTTGTAGTGTCATTCTGGTAGGTCTAACCTCTACCTCTCCTATTCTTCTCAACATAGACAATGGAATCAAATTAATGCTTGCACCTAAATCCAGCAATGCCTTGCTAACATATAAATTGCCCACTGTGATTGGCAAAGTAAAACTCCTAGGATCACAAGATTTCTGTGGAATTACTTTCTGAATGATTGCACTGCAACTTGCCCCCAATTCCACTGTTTCCTCCTCTGGAAATTTCCTCTTCTTTGTGAGAAGTTCCTTCATGAAACGAGCATAAGTAGGCATTTATTGTAATGCCTCAGTAAAAGGAATGTTGATATGCAGATTCTTTAGAATTTATGTATATATGATGAATTGGCGTTCAGCTTCTCTCCTAGAGGGTGTATGTGTATAAGACATGTGTTTAAGAGGAACACCTTCCTCTAGTTCTGTCCTTCATCAGAATTTTTCTTCCTACCTTCAACTTTCAACTTTTCTTCTGTAATTTTGTTTTTAGTGCCTAAAGCTTCATCTGCTGTCACAGAGGTTGGTTCAACTTCTTCCACTGATCTGTCTTCACTGACTTCAGCTAGTATTGATATACTTCATTTATTTTCTTTTTTCTCTTCTCATCCTTACCTTCAGCAGTTTCTTCATTCACGTCAAATCCAACCTTCTTCCCACTTCTAATGGTAATGGCCTTACATTGCTCTTTCTGATTGGTCTGAGTATTAGCAGTAAATTGTCCTCCTTGCTGATCTACTAGCTACTTTGCCAATTGCCCCACTTGCATTCCAGATTTCTCAGTGATGCTTTTTTATTCTTCTGGTTCGCCAGAGAAGCTTGCATAAACTTCTCAAGGGTGTCTTCCAATTTGCTCGTTATGTCTTGCAGTGAGGGATATTGTTGTTGTTGTTGATATATCGGTTGTCTTCCTACATTACTAGCTTCCTGCTTCCACCCCCAATTCTAATTTGCATTATTCTCCAACCTGTGGGTGGATTATTTGGATAGTTCACCTGCTGACCAACTTGTTTGCCTGGAACTCCCATAAATTACACTTCTTCTCTCCTTGCATTTTGTTGAGGACAAGCACCATTCAAGTGATTGCCTCCACAAAACTCACAACATACAGGTGGATTTTGATATGTCACTGGTGGTGCAGTTTGAACAGCCTGTAACTGCTGTGGTAACTTAGCCATTTGTTGTGTTAATGCCTCCATTTACTGCGTCAAATCTTATTTTGTGCTAAAATTGCATTTGTGGTGTTCAATTTATAAACTCCCTTCTTATGAACACTTTCCCTATCATACTATGCCAAGTAGTTTGTGGAAGCTAATGCATCAATAATTCGTTTAACCTGATCCACATCCACTGCCATCATCGTGCCTCCTACTACAACATCCAGAATCATTTTGGTTTCTAGTCTCAATCCATTGTGAAAGATATTCAATTGTGCAATCTCCTCAAAACCATGATTAGGACACCTTCTCAACATAGTCTTGAATGTCTCCCATGCTGCATAGAATGCTTCATCTGTTCCTTGACGAAAATTAGAAATCTCTGACTTAGTCTTAATGTAACGAGATAGAGGAAAAAACTACTTCTGTAGAAATTTCTCCACCACATCATTCCTTTGTGTAAGACTCTGATTAGGATAAGAATTCAACCAGTCTTTTGCCTTTCCTACTAGCGAAAATGAAAATAGTCTCAAATATGCAGATTCTTTGTCTCATTCTTCAAATCCCATTGTAGCAGTCAACTCATAGAATGTGGATAAATGAGTATAAGGGTCCTCATGATCCAGTCCTGTGAATTGCTGACTACTGATGAGAGTCAAATATGCTGGCTTCATCTCTATGGCTCGAGCGGTATTAGGAATAACAATGCTTGAAAAATGTCTGGGCCCCTGCTGTAGAGCATAATCACCCAATGTTCTTCGTGGTTGCCTATTTTCATACCCATTAATTTCTTCTGCCATGATTGCACCCCAACTCTCCTCTACTGCCCGACTCTTTTGATCACACTTCCTCCTTTGCCTAAGTTGTCTTAGTGTCTTGTTGATGTCTGGATCAAAAAGTAGCTTTTCTTCTTTCATATGATTTCTCAAATGCATCAACCATTACACTAGCAAAAGTTCAACGATCACAAAAGATTAGTACTTCACAATACGGTTAATAAAAAATTCAATTTTCAATTCTTCACCGTTTCCCGGCAACAGCGCCAAAAACTTGTTAGATGTTCCAGCAAATGTACTGAGTCCTCAAGTAATACATAAAATAAGTAGAGTATCATCTTCACAGGGAACGAAATTTATAATTGTAAATTGAAACGTATAAATGTATTATGAACAAAACATGTAATAAAGGTTGATTTGGATTTCAGTGAATTGATGAACATAATAACCGAGCAATTAACAGTAAAATGTGTGAAATCAAATTTTAATAAAGATCTTGGGATTGAATTGTAACACTTTCCTTCTCATACACTCTTAATCATATATTAATATTATCTTTTTCAATTACCAATTTGTGCAAATAAAAGTCATTCAACCTGATTCCTCTAGATTTGAAATCCATAAATTAAAATACCAAGCTCTATTCTCAGTTACTAGAATAGATTAATCAGCATTAAGAATAGTTGCTATAAACAGTCATTACACTATAATTCATCCTTGAACTTATACATGCAATGCGTTAAACGTTTGGTTCCAACCTCAAAAAGTGTTTTCTAGTCACAATAAGATTTCTAAGATAAAACAAAGTATGATTAAAACATAAAACAAAGGTAATTGAAATTAATGATATCAAATGATGTTAAGAGTGCATTAAAAGTTAAGAAATTACATTCAATCATAAGAATAAGAGAGTTTAGCTACGCATGGTAGCCATGGAATACAAGAGAAAAGAAAAAGAAAGGATCTTGATCAAGAACGATGCTATAAGGAGTCTCTAATCAATGATTATTCATGATGTCTTCATCTGACCTAGCTTTAGACTTTTGTAGCTTTCGCTCCTTGCATTAGGTCAAATTATGGTTGTTATTTCATAATTCACGTTCCTGTAGTGTTTATGCCTTCAAATTAGGGCTTCCTTATGAGAAGTCTTTAAGTGAGTTTTAGCCCAGGTTGTATCCTTTGCTTAAGAGAAAAGTCACTTATGCCCTTTCTCTGCTCATTCCCTCTGATTCAGCATTTCAGTTTTCTCTCTCTTCAGTTTTAACCTAATTCCCAACAAAAATCGCTCTTTGCACAATAAAACTGATTAAATAACAAAATGAATCAAAACAGAAAATAAAATTCAAATTTAAATCAAATTAATAACAGAATCAACATAATTATGCATGAAATCAAACTAACAATTAAGGCCTCATCCTCATTGTTATTATCGTAATCACTTTCATTTCCATTCAAATCCTCTAGATTACTACAATTCCTAAGCACCCAACAGATATCCCTTATTTGTTTCCTCATTATTTGAAACAACTTCTTTGCAATTTCCAAATCACCAAACTCGACATAAGCAAAAACAAAGGGCTCCAAAGCGGTCACACAAAAAGGAATCCCCAACTGAAAAACCCTCTTCAAAACAAACAAAAACAAATAATTTCTACCGATCTTACAACACAATTTCATCATAATATTATAACTCAGCGTATCAAACGCAACATCAAACTGTGGCATTTCATCAAACTCCTACAAAAACACCTTCAGGTCATCGAGGTTCATAGATACATTGAGTGTGGCGTTGATAGCCATCGTGTCGAAACAGATAATGGAGTAGAGGACAAAGGCATTGGAGATTGTACTCATACAAAAAGGTATAATGATGGAAAATGCGTGCTTAAAAGAGAAGAGAATGTTTTGATAAGATAAATAAACCAAACACCTTGATTTTAAAATAAAAATATTTCTATCATTTTAAAAATTTATACAATGTAGGCCAATTTGTATAGTTTAGGAAACAACAACCAAAATTAGGATGAGTATGAGTAGTAAATGGGTTAACATATTATTCTGTTGAATTTTTCATATAAAAGAAATTAAGCAATATTTTTTATTTTGAAATATTTGTAAACACAAATTTATTATTCAACAATTTTATATTTAATTTTCATATTTGATTTTTATTATTTTAAACTTTTTATTATATAAATTAATTAAATATGCATTTTTATTTTATAAAAAAATATTTACTTGGAAAAAATTATTTATTAACAATAATCTATTAAATAAAATTTGTAACATTCTTCTTTATCATATTTTAAAGTTTTTTTATTATATGTTCTAAATATTTTTTATCATATTATTAATTATATTTATTTTATAGTTTCATGATGATAATATTTGCAAAGACTATCAGAAATTAAAAGTATTGGCAAAGAAACACGTAACATTTGTTTTGAAGAGTTTTGATTAAGGAAAGAAAGGGTTGGCGACAAAAAGATTTGGTAAAAGAAAGGGGCAGTCCCTTTCACTTTAGGACACGCGTCCAATTTCAAAACAAAAATCATTTTGTCATTATCACTTTTATTTCCTTCAAATAATAAACTAAGAAATATATATTCAAAGTTTGTGATTCTCTCTTTCTTCATCTATTCATCTAATATCTAATATTTGATCATTCATTTCACGCGGTGCCGTCCCCTTGTTCAGTTCTTCGTTGTCTTCCAAGTAACATCCTCAATTTCTTCAAACAAAAAACCTTGGTATCTTCGCTTCTCACTTATTTATAAAAAATATCTTTTGTTTATTTATAAATTATATATATATCCTACCATCTTTATATCCTCTTGTTTCACCCTTCTTCTTTCACTTTTTGGGAAGTGCTAGAATTCCTTTGTTTGAAGATGAGTTCAGGTCAGAGTACTACAGGTAAAGTCCCTTCCATGCTTTATACTCAACACATGTCACTTCTCTCTTTATTCTCAGTTTTTATTTTTCTCAAGTCATGATTCTGAATTTTGAAATTTAAAAATTTAAAGTACTATTACGGTACATGTTTCAAAGATCACATTTCTACAAAAATAAATCATATTCTTAATTTTCTTTTATATTAATTTGAACCTTTCCCACATTTTCTCACAAATCCTCTAATCAGAGATTAATCTTACTCATAGTGATGTTTGTGTTATTCATTCAATAAGTTTTGGAATATGATAATGGGTTCTTTCTTAAGTGTTATCATATGAGGGGTAATACTTTTTGATGTATGTTGGCTGGGTTATTATCATAGGTGATGTTCTTTATTCTAGTTATAGGAAAGAAGATTTTCTTTTTTGTAATTTGATTTTCTAAAAAAAAAAAAACAATTGAGTTTATCAAAAAAACAAATTTCTTCTATAACTTCGTTCACGTCATATAATACAAGTGATAGTATCAGTTTGCTGAAATGTATAAAATGTAACACAAATTTTTGCCAATATTTTTAATATTTGATAATCTTTGCAAAATTGAGTTTGCAAGAAATTTGGGCTTTGTAAAGCATAAGAAACCTAATAATGACTTTGAGATTAATCTTACTTATAGTTATGTTTGTGTTATTCATTCAATAAGTTTTGAAATATGATAATGAATTCTTTCTTAAGTGTAATCGTATGAGGGGGTAATGCTTTTTTATGTATGTTGGCTGGAAAGTTATAATTCTAGTTATAGGAAAGAAGATTTTTTTTTTTTTTTTGTAATTAATCTACAATGAATAGTTTATTTTATTAAATTAATTACATGATTAATTCAATTTTCTATCAAAAACAAAATTTTCCTCTACAACTTTGTTCGTGTCATTTATGGAGCTAATACAAGTGATAGTATCAGTTTGCTGATATAAAATTGTAATACAAATTTTTGTCAATATTTTTAATTTTTGAAATCTTTGCAAAATTGAGTTTGCAAGAAATTTGGGTTTTTGTAAAGCATAAGAAACCTTATAATGACTTTGAGATTTAATTTTTCATATTTTTTGTACTTAATTCGATTTATGAAAGGGGTTGGCACAATATGGAAAGAATCTCTATCATATGTTTACGTAATCAAGTTTAATTGAGGTTTGTTGCGTGACTAAAGGTATAACTAAAAAGTCTATGATGTATTCAAACACAATAAATTTTGCTTAATTAATCATTTGATTGATTACAACTACTCCCCTATAACGTGTTTGGTTTCGTGTTAGAGTTTCAAGTAGATTTTTATGTCTGTTGATTAGCATATATGGGCATAGACTTATTAATTGTGTTCAAACAGCTTTATATATATATATATATATATATATATATATATATATATATATATATATATATTGTATTCGATCAAATATTTTTTATGATAGATTTACTAATAAATTATTTCACAACAAAAATGGTTGAAACAATTTAAATAAGTTTTAATTGGATAATTTTTTTCATAATTTTACTAACTTATTTTTTATAATAAAAATACCCAAACATAAATCATATCAATGTTCATCCAAACACACACAATTAAGAACTATTCTTACAACAATTAGAAGAAAAAATATGAGTATAAATAATTTTTTAAAAATATTTTTTCAACTAATCACATTTAACTTTTATTTCATTTTCTTCCATTTTTCATTCCACCTTATAACATATTTAATTATGTGAATTTCACAATATATATATATATAGATTATTTAGTCTTCGTTAATATCTCTTTCAGCAATTGAAGTGAAATCTTTTATTTCAAATACACACTCTAATATGATGGTTAATTGTTTGAATGTAGCTTATCCTCCACCCTCAGCTGCACCTCCACCAGTTGGTTATCCCACCCAAGACATTCCTCAATACCCTCAGAATTCGTCAATGGTGGAAACCAAGTCCAAGGGTGATGGCTTCTGGAAAGGATGGTAATTATTCATTCCTCTTTCTCCCACATGCAATATGTTCAATCTCCTTAATTTAGTTTTTAACCCCTCAAAGTTTGATTTCTGAAAATACTTTTATTTTTTCTTTTAAAAAAATAATTTTAATTTGTTAGGATAAGAAAATTTATTTGTTTTTAGTTCTTGTTTTTGTTTTTTTTTTAGTTTAAGTCAACATCAGAAGTATTAGTAGGTTCAGAGAGAATGATAGTATGATGGAAGACCTAACAAGAATGATCAAAGACTCTTTCTAGAAAAAAAAAAAAATTGTCTTTTTATTAAAAATAATTTTTAAGAAAAGATTTTCTAATCCTCAACCAGATATATTTTCAACTTCCATTTTCTGATTTCTTTGTAAATGGGATAAAATTTTTAAAAATAAATTAGACTGAAAATAAAATTAAAAATATTGACACCGAAATCCTTGATCTAGAATTTGAGAGGACTAAGATTTCAGTTAGTCATATTTAATTTATATGTCTCTTTTGTTTGATCTAATCATTGATGATCTGTCATTATTTTGTCGCAGTTGTGCTGCCTTATGTTGCTGCTGTGTTTTGGATGCATGTTTCTAAGGCTGAGATTACCTTCTATTTTATTCTATTGTTTAATAAATTATGGATCCTTTCAATGTACTTAATACTTTGTTACTTATTCCTCATTTGGGACTTATTTCATATACTGTTTTCACTCTTATACATTACATTTTAGGTAATTGTAATTATACTATTTTTTCGGTTAATTGTGGTTTTAATTTTAATTATTAGAATTGATGAAAAATGTTTAATAGGTAGTAAACTAGTGTGTATGGGTATGTTGATATAGAATATCAAAATTGATTATATATGAATATCAGAATATTATAAAATAAAAAATGACTAAAAACAAAAGTAAGACTGCGTGAACTGCTTAAAAAAAACTTTAAAAAATTTAACGAAAAAAAAAAAACTTTTGATAATAAGAGAGATGAAGTGCGATTATTTTTCTAAACAGCCAAAGATGAAGTGAAATAGTTAATGAATACCAAAAACAATAGAAATTAAAGATAAAGAGCAAAAGGTAAAATTCGATAATGTATAAGAAATTTTGTATTATTCCATTCTTTTTCAAATCCAAATCTAGACATTTTAAGTTAGGGTATTTTTCACTATAAATTTTGAAACATTTAATTATAAGAAACACTTATGTTATTAGATTTAAGACAAAAACAATTAGTCATTATAACACCCTTCTAAAATATTTAAAAAATATAATAAAAACACTCGATTAATTATACAATGTCTTAACATATAATAAGATCACTTTCAAAAAAGATTATTTTGTAAAAATATTTTTAGTGAAATCATTCATACTCACAATAATATTCTCCAAATATGAACTTAAAATTTTGATTTTGAAAGTGAGGAAGCCTTCATTTTAAAGAAATATTGATATAATTAAACAAAATAATCAATTATTTGATAAAGATAATCAATTATTTGTTCATTCATGAACCGAAAACTAAAATTAATCAATTATAGTCAAAATTACATATTTTTGAAAACCATATGAAAACAATATGTTCACAAATTAATCAATTATTATTAAACGTAATCTCTTCCAGAATAATTGTTTCATTGGGAATCGAACTCGTAACCTTAACTTTAATATCACTTGTTGCATCGAGTACTTATCATTACGTCAAAAACTATAGTCAATATTTAGGACACAACTCTTTGTATTTGATAATGTGATAGCCCAAATACTATGATTCGATTGTGAGTTAGTCCACTTGACCTCTATCACATGGCAATTGACATTGGCTATAACATTAGCTTCATATAATCAATTATATATTAAACCTAATCGATTAAATTTTTCATAAAATATTTTTCTACTAAGATCATTATTAATTTTACACTATTATGATAAAGAGAGAACAAATTTTTAGGCAAATATGTTTTCTTAATATTTATTTTTGTTTTTTGAAATTATTTAATAAATATTTAAATAAATATAAGTATCATATCTAAGATATATATATATATATATATATATATATATATATATATATATATATATATATATATATAT
>Ga0209489_106034_pt1 | contig 20018 bp, 5 predicted proteins | sample SiratrowhiteBW_FD_187527 | JGI IMG/M metagenome (GOLD analysis project Ga0209489, IMG submission 187527) | Root nodule microbial communities of legume samples collected from California, USA - Siratro white BW (SPAdes) (version 2) | ecosystem: Host-associated > Plants > Roots > Nodule | place: USA...
ATATATATATATTATTATATATATATATATATATATATATTATTGTATATATATATAGACTATATATATAGATAGACACATATAAATTATTTTAACTAGATAGGATTTTTATATTACATATTTCACTATTAATATTAAATAATATCTTAATTTTTTTAATCAAATTTAAAATAAATATAACGCATAGCATCATTTTTTTTATTTGTGTAATAATTAAAATATATCTGTCTGTATAAACTTCAAACTAACATTTTTAAATACACTAAATACTATCTGTTTATCAAATACTATTTATAAGGGTAAGTGAATTTAAAAATAAAATAAAATACCTTGCAAAATATAACCATAAATTGAGTGTCTATTGGAATTTGCAGTGGCTTTGTTATGCCTTGGATTCACATGCTTCTTTGATGACTACTTTTTTTTACTTAATAATACATTAAAAAACAAAATAAAAACACACATACATATATATATATATATATATATATATATATATAATTGTTTTTTCTAATCTTCATATATCCATCTCTTATATATATTTGCATTTGATGATGGGTGATGATGGGTGACGATACAGAAACACCACATTTTCTACTCAACACCAATGAAATAATATGTTTATTTTAAAATATAAAATAATTTGGAACGAATCAATTAGAACAGTAAAAAATATTATTTTTTACTTAGGTGTTAAAAGAATGTAAAAAATTTAAAGGTGTAATTTAAAATTTTCCTTTAATGGTACCATTTCTCCTTCTAAGAGAAACAGAAGTTCAAAATAATTTGAGCTAAACAATATATTATTTATATATAATAATGCTATGAAAGCTGTGTCTCATTTCACATTTAATTAATTCCATGCTTATTTAATAATAGATGAGATATTAAATCCATTTAGTAATAAAAGTGGTGTTGGGTGAAGTATACTGATGAGATATTGCTTCCAATTGTTTTCGTTTGTATAAACTAAATAAAGAAACTAAATCTATGGTAAAGGAAATATTTTAAAATTTTATTTATTCAGACGAAAATCGTTAAGAAGCATAGCAATATTTTTGGTATATAAATTGGATAATTTAGTGAAGAGAAAGAAAAAGAAAAAAGAGTTGGTATGATGAGATGAAGGAGAGTTAGGACAGAGCGTTGGAAGTAGGCAAAGGAATCATTCACAGCAACTATGCCAACTTTAAAATAGCTGTACACTTTTTTCCCTATTTTGGTAAAAGTGATCATTTATTAAGAAAATAAAATTGTACGATGAATATCATTTAATTAAAAATACTAGTTATTAACACGTGATAACCTTGGAATTCATCTTATGTATTTGGATTTCATAACCCATTATTTACTTGCTCAAATAATTAGGGAAATAAATAAAAAGGATTATTAGCCCTACGGAAAAATAAAATTTAAAATCAAGTAATCTATCAACAAAAAATCTCTTATGTTTAAGGTTAAGAATAAAAATGATCAAACTAAACTTAGTTTGATAGAGTAGTTTAAATAAAAAGACAGCAAAGCAAAGTCAACTACAGATCGATCTACTTTATAAAATAGCAATTATATTTTAAGAAAATAAAAATAATATTCCTTTTTTAAATATACATATATATATATATATATTAATTTATATATCAAATTATTACATATAATTAAAATTAGTTTTAGTTAATCCACTTTAAATTAGAGGGTCAATCATATCAAAACAAACATAGACATGCAAAGTTAGACTGAGATTTACCTTAAAATGTACTAACCAACCACTAATGGCTACCCATGACTACCTGCTTTTCCTACACATACTCTCTTAAACATTTTGAACATTCTTTTGAAAACATATTTTTAATCTTTTAGAATATTAGTTTAACCCAATAGATTATGTTTTATTCATTATAAAAATTTAATATGTTTTTGTTACTCGTTATAAAAATAATATGTTTCTATTTCTTACTATTTAACAGAAATATTCATATTCTGACAAAAACTAAACTAAACAGTATAATATTTTTTAGTGATTAAGATGTGTCTGATACTTTTACTTAACATCAATATTGAAGCAACAAATATATTTAGCTTTATGATACATGAATGACTTATTTATTACAGTGAGTCAGAAGCAGAAACAAAGCAGAGAAAGTCCTCCTAGTTTTGCGGCCTTGAAACAACAAAATGGTTTCTCCAAATCTAGCCATTGTCACTACACTAACATTACTCCCTTTCCTTTTCATCAATAAATCTGATGCAGCTTCATATTACCCTTCTGGTTTACATGCTGGTAGTGCTGAAGTTACACCCTTTGCTTCTCAGAAAGTTAATCTTTCAGTGTACTATGCAAGCCTGAACCAACCTTCTGCAACTTTCATTGTTAAGAATCTGGAGGAGATTTTCCACAGCGATCTCATCAACATTATCAACCTCCAGCTAGTACCTTGGGCCAATGCTTATGTCAATAAGACCAACCAATCCATAATATGTCAGGTTTTATTTTATTCTTATCATCTTTGTTATGCTTGAACAATTAGAATTTGATTAGGTAAGATTATGCTGTAATAAGATTAAGATAAAAGTTTGCTGATTTGATGCCATGCCATGAATTGTATTAAAATTTTCTGCAATTTAGCATCATTGAACTTCCTCTGTAACTGACAAAACTGATTCTGATATCAATTTGGTTGCTTTAAAGGGTGATAGCAAGCTAAAGGATCTAAGAAAATTAGCTTATTGCTTCTGAGTTTTGGTGATTGAAAATTTAAAGTCATACATTTCTGATAAATAAATAACAAACAATAATCAAACAATAAAATAGTACAGTATCTGTTCCTCCCAGTTTCTAGGACTTTGGCATATTTTTCTTCAGTCCAATAGCTCAATTGGGGAAAAGGGGCTTAATATTATTCAGTTCCTAACAACATTTTAGCTTAATTTCCCCATCTGAAGAGTTGTGTGATACATGCACAAACCATAACAGTGGGAGAACATTTGAAAAGGAGAAATCATACTTCTAACAAAAGGGTGTGCAGTTTTGCTTTAGAATCATGAGAATGACAAGAGAGAAAAAGAGAGAAAGGTTTGTACAATGAGATAGATGACTAATGTGGTATATTTGATGATCATCTTCCAAATTAAACTTGTAGTTTCATTATAAATTGCAGAATGGACCAGATGAATGTGAGCTAAATTCACTGGAAACTTGTGCCCTCAGCCTTTGGAATGATGTGGTAAGTGATGTCCCTTTCCTAGTTCTTTATACAACTATGCAACCTAAACCTCAGAGGGGGTCAACTAAAATTTTTCATACAAAACCTCTGATATCTAGAATCAATTTATGTGTAGAGCAAAAATTATGCTCTGATCTACTGCTTTGAGTTTCTGGCTATTGAGGGAAGGCACAAGAATTGGAAAGACTGTTTCAGCCAATTGGACTTGCCTGAAGAACCTGTTCTGAACTGCTTTATCAGAGGAAATGGAACAGAGGTTATTTTACTGTACATTTATACAACTCTAATTAACCATAATTAACCAAACCTATAGCAAGGACTTCTTTTACTATGTCAGTGAAGTCAATAAACTAAAGATTCATGGTTAATGATATCATTGTGGAACCTATAATTATATGAAAAATTATATATGTTGTGTTAGCCTTATAAATACAATCTTGTATGTAAATTCACTTTCTACTTTTTGGACTGTGCTTTATGATCTTTAACATAGAACTCTAATTGCTATGCAGATTGGACAAAAATATATTAATGAAACTGCAAGCCTTGAATTTCTGCCCTTACTGATGGTAAACAATCAATCAGTTGGAAAGGTTTGTTCTTTCTTTCACTTTTCTTGTCAACTAGAAATTATTGTACATATATATGACTAATGTTTGCATCACTACTGGATTCTTTTATTTGTTATTTAGTGTTATTTAGTTATATGTCACATAAAACATAATCATATATATTAGTCCCTCACCAAACAAAAATTTCTTATCATTTACATGCATCTTGAACACACTCATACTGACACACATATCAGTTATACATTTTCCATATTCTTGTGATGATACTGATAAATAAAGAGTAAAGACTCTTATTGTTTGTGTTACTTCAGGAATATGAAAATTTTACACGATATGTTTGTGAGGCTTATAGAGGCACTCCAGTTCCAGCAGCATGCAATGTAACCTTCGTTCGGAATGGATGGAGTACAAATAAGTTGTGAAGTGGTGTGTGTATTCGCTATGCATGGTTTTATGAGCACGAGAAGAAGAACATTTTGGTGAAAGCTCTTCAGAAAAAGCACAGAACCTTGTGGAACAACTTACATTTATAGTCATCATGGTAGTGATAAACCACCTTGTCTGCACAAGATTCATAAAAGAAAAAAAATACAAGTACCCAAAAATTATCAATACACATGTTTCATTAGTTTTATGTTATGCCTAATGTGATTGTCTTGCCACATAGTTAATCATTGCATACCTCAGGCCTGCTACACAATGAAAGCTGCATATGCCTAATACCAGTTAACATTGACAATCATAATTTGAAGACAGTAATTTTTCATCAGTATCTTCAATTTAAAACGACAATTAGACCGTTTTTGAAAAGAAAAAAAAAACTTAATATTTTAAAAAGTAAATTGTTTATAAAATAAACTAGATATGCAGTGAAAAAGCTAAAATTTAGTGAAAATTTCTTTTTTAGAAAAAGTTTTTATTAATCTAAAATTATACAGTTTATAATTATTTTATATTTTTTACATACTTTTACTGTAAATATATTTTCTATCATCTAGACGAAATTAATCATCTCAAAATTACTTTACAGTAAACATAACAAAATTTAACTTGATTATAACTAATTATAACAATAAGTACATATTCACATAATTAATTACTAAAATGATCTAATGCCACCTATAAGAATTATAATATTATCGGTTTAATTTCACCACTATGCCCCCTTTTATCTTAAGAAAAACTTCCGGATGGAAAGCTAAATATCATTTTGTTAGTATAAAACAGGAATGTAGCTATAATATATTTACACTTTTAGTAAAATCATTTTTAAATAATTACTTTAAACGATATATTTGAAATGACACTGTAAATTATTTACGTTAGCTAAGCATGCAAATTATTAATTAAACTCGTATAAAATAATAAAAGTTGGTTCTAGACTCTACTTACAAACTTTAAGGCACCCTTGCAGTTGAAGATAAAATCATTTATGTCACAGGTTTACGTCCTCTCTCCTACCACTGTCTTTAGCCTCTCTCTCTCTCTCTCTCTGCTGCAATATTTTAGACCATTGGAAGCATATAAACATTTAAAAATGAAATTTTGAAACATCATATCCATTGCATTTTATTAAAAACGGGGCATTTACTTTTTAAATTTATCAAAACAGAATATGTTTTTAATATATGCTTAAGTGCACTGCATACTAGTTGATAAGCAAGTAGCAAACTACTTAGCATGTGTTAATAAATGTAAGGGGCATTTTTTTCGGTGTTGTGCGAGATTATTTCAAAGACACACTACTAGTGTTTGATTATTGAGTATAGATATGTTTGATTATTGAGTATAGATAAGTAAGTTGAATTATATATAGAAAAGAAAACTCAAAAAGTTAACACTTTAACATTTTGAATTGAAGGTGATATTATTCTTATCAACATTGCAAGATTTTCATTTATAATGAATTCTTACACCAATGAGTGAATGGTAGGATCGCTAAGATGCCATTCAAAACTGAGAATAATAATACATCGTTGCATATATGTGGTTTGATATGCATCACTCACTTATCATTTTCCAAACACCGTTACAGATATCAAAATCATTAATCTTAGACGGGTCATATCCAAACTTCTCAACTGCCTCTTTATCCTTTTCCACAATATCTGCAAATGAGGATTAAGGAGCAACCAATTTTATTTTTTTTTCTTTTTTAAGAAAAGGATCAACAGATAATATTATATACAGAATAAGGGCTAGAGAATAGTAAATTCATAAAAAAGGATACAGCCTGAGATTTTGGACTGTTCACCCAAGTTAGGCACAATATTTGTCACAGAAGCATACATTGAAAGCATCATCCTGAAAAGGAAAAGAACACATTTATATTCCACTTTATGTAGAATATGCTAAAATCAAACACCATCATTAGCTCAAAACAAGCAATTGAGAGATTCCAACATGAAACAGATGAATCATATTATGAGGCAGCTTTACTATCTTAGATTCAAGTTTTGTAATTTACTTACTCTGTCCTTAGCTTAGTCTTCTCAACTTTCTGTAAGGTCTTCTTTTGCTCTTGGACAGAAATCCATTGCTGTTCTAGACCATTAAACTCTTCGCCGATGGTTGAGCTGATGAGAAATAGATGGTAAGACACACATCATGCTAGAAAGCTACACAGTTGAAAAGACAAAAAACCGACTAGAGCCATATCTAAACTCTTCTTTTAACAAACGCTCTTTTTCAAGTTCTTCCTCGAGTTCTCTCTGCAGAAGGTCTAGTTCTGCATCAGCAGCAGTCTCAGATCTGACTCCCTCTATTTTCTGCTTGCAAGCATCTACTTTCTTTTCATAATCTGATTCATACAAAAATCAGTCAAAAGCACAATACAATCAAGATCCACTCACAACAGACAACAGTTTTTTTTTTTTTTTTAAGCAAAAGAAAGTGACATCTGTTGATACAATTTTATTCAATTATCACTTAACATTGGTGTTTGAGTTTGAGAAAAAAAAAATTGTACTTCAATCGATGAAGACAGCATACCCTTCATCAAGAATGAGCGATTTACAGATTCCTTGTTCTTTAAAAAGAGAGAACACCTTACAAATGCATGCTGATTATGCTTAAATGCATGTGGTCACAATCAAATCAGTCATGCATTCATTCCCTCATGACAAATTCAACTAGACACACTTTGTAAAAGCTCAGACACAATCTTCAGAGTTCAGAAATTGTGTCATATGCAACATATTCAGTGGCCTCTCTGTCTTCAAATGGGAAAAATTGAAGTTTCACTGTGATGTGAAGGAGTTACTAATTGTAGGGTCTGTTTGATAGTACACAATATCCCCAGTGTCGCTAACAAAATGGTCCTTCTTCATGCTTGTTATCAATTCTCCAGTGAGGTAAAATGGAAGAGGGCTAAACTTCTTTGGCTTCGGGTAATATTGGCCAAGAACTGGCTTAGCTGCCTCAGTTGCTTCTATTAAGTGATAGTGTGGTATTTGAGGGAAAAGGTGATGAATGACATGGGTTCCAATGTCTTGGTGGCTGTTATTGGTGTAGAGCAAAAATTATGCTCTGATCTACTGCTTTGAGTTTCTGGCTATTGAGGGAAGGCACAAGAATTGGAAAGACTGTTTCATCCAATTGGACTTGCCTGAGGAACTTGTTCTGAACTGCTATATCAGAGGAAATGGAACAGAGGTTATTTTAATGTACATTTATATAACTATATTTAACCAAACCTAGCAAGGACTTCTTTTACTATGTCAGTGAAGTCAATAAACTAAAGAGTCATGGTTAATGATATCACTGTGGAATCTAATCATAATTATATGAAAAATTATATTTGATGTATTAGTCTTATAAATACAACCTTGTATGTAAAACTGATTTTCTACTTTTTGGACTATGCTTTATGATCTTTAACATAGAACATTAGTTGCTATGAAGAAAAAACTCTCATCCTATTACTATTTTCATTCCCTCTATGTTTAATTGAAGTGCAAGTATATAACAATAAAAGAAAGCTCTTTTCAAACAAGCTGGTATGTATTGTGAAAAACAAAAAGAATAAGCATCTTTATATAATTCTTCAGGTACATATAAACATGAAACTGTACAAATCAAATTATAGTAACTATTGCACCATCTGATTGTGTAACTAGGAGTAGTATAACACATAAAAAAGGTTTTGTGCTCTCCTTAGTCTTTGACATTCTAGCTTTAGTTTTTCCAAGTTGAAAATCTTAATAGTTGAGTTCCTTCATACTCCAAAACTAGTTCATTGTCATTTTGTCCTTCAATCCTGGCTTGATATGAGCCTTCACTTCCTCTCAACACTTCTCTGATTTCCATCAAAAAATTTTTGCTCAATTGGCAACCCTTTAAGCTAATCTGAGGCTCAACAGGGTTACCCCTGTGCATGTCCTCCCATGTTTGTAACCAATCAAGAGAGGAAATACAAGGTTGCAAAAACAACTGCTCCATGGCAATTCTTGCTTCGGAGAAACGAGTTGGGAAATGTGATTCAATTGATTGTAACAGGGCTTGGTAATGCACCAAATGTGCTGTAAAGAATGACCTGAAATTCAAGTTGTTTTTCACTTTCTCACAAGCACCTCCATCCCCAAAAATTATAATTCCCCCACTGCCAGAGGTGTTGATCAAATCCTCAGCTACCTTTAGAAACTCTACGGCTTGTCTTCTGGTCCTTGCTCTTCCCATATGTGGAAGACCAATCATGGAATTGAAGGCCAAAAACTCACCCCTCCCACCCCTTTTGTTCATTTTCTTAATCTCAGCAACAAGTTCCTTCACTCCTTTCTCCTCTACCTCCAACTTCAAACCACAGGATTTGGCATGCTCATAGAGCTGCCTTTTAGTTTCCTCAAAATTTGATGGACTAGAACCACATTCAATACCCTCACCACCCCATTTAATTGATGTCAATTTCAATGTTTTGTTCATGCGTGCAATAGGCTCAATCATTGAAGCCCATTGAACCCCATGTCCAATACAAGAGTCCACTATGTGTACACCGTTACAATCTTGTGGCATGGCTTCAAGAATTGCAGAAACAGCTGCAAAGTGAGCAACTTTCTCAACTGGAAGACCTTGACAGAGAGCCCCCAAAGCAGCCTCAAAGTTCTTGAAGGCCTCCCCTTTGAGATAGTCTCCATGATTGGTCATGCCTTGAGACAAGTAGAATACAAGGCGCTCCAGAGACTCACCTAGTGGACTAGCTTTCTGGCTCATGCACCTCAAAATCACTTCTGCTAGTGACTTTTGTCCTTGCTCCAAGGCCTCTCCATATGCCTCCAGCAAGTGTGGAAGACTCACTTGGTTTTCAATTTCCATGTTTTGGTGAGGTAAAGTCAATGGTGATGTTTGATTTGTGGACAACTCTGACCTCACAGATGGGGTAGGACTCCAAGCATTTTCCACCTCACTTGACAAACTCTGTGAAGGGAAGAAGCTCCCTTCGCTCTCTCTTAGACCTTGAAAACTAACAATTTCAGTATCCAAAATGGAATCAAAATCATCCAATTCCATGAGTGATGGAAGTTGCACAGTTTCTTCATTGATAGGGTATTGGACATGAACATGATCATTGGAGAAAAATAAGGGGGAGGAAGAAAAGGGGATGGAACAAATTTCAGAAGTGGAATCCTCTAGACTGCTTAATAGTGTATTGAGTCCAAAGTCACCAACATGGTCATCCACACTGAAGCCATAGGGTCCACAATCACCAACATGATCATACATAGTGAAGGCATAGGACTCAACACCTGATTCAAAAGTTGAGTTCATGTCCTCATAGAATGACCATGGGGATTGCATACCCTCTTGCTGCATCATCTTTTCTACTAGATTTTTTCACACTGCAAAGAAGGAAAGTCTTGTTTGGAGTAGGTAGGCTTTGATGAGTAAGAATGTTTGACTATATTTATAGAAACAAACATTAGAGAAGGGTTGTTTCCCCTCACTTTCAGCCAAATTCCTATGATTAAAATAACATGAATTGTATTTTGTATTCCTGTCAAACTTACCCACAGCCTTGGATATTGATTTAGATTATAATAGAAGTAGAAACTGACGAATGATTTTGAGGAAGTTTTTCCAGAGTCTGATTCCTACAAGGTTGCCGTGAAAAGTGTATTTCCTCTTTTGGCACCATCGATAGAACCGAGAATTCAATGGGTAGCACAATTACCGGTGTTATCACTATTCCATATTACCATTAAACAATTGATTAGTTAATAGTTCATGTCTTTTCAACCTAATTACGTATCAATTCATCACAAAATTCTACTTCAATGAGAAGGAAATTTTTCACTTCCTGTGACGAAATTTCATGCACACGCCTCCACGTGGGAAGGATCTTTCATTAAGTCACACGTGTTCTCCTAATTGCTCATTAGAAAGGTGCTTTCAGAAAACAAGATACAAAATTAGAGTTTAATCAGTACATGCAAGCTTATTTTATTTTTTAAAAGATTGTCTTTTAATATTGGTTCATATAAGAATATATTATAATAAAAGTTATAAGTGGTGAGTTTGACATTCTATATTAGGTGTAAGTTATATTCTCATGTCCTCAAAATTAAGAAGGTTAGGTTAATTTAATGAATAGGTACTTGACCTAGTATAAACTTTCTTACACATGTTTAATTCTTACTAACAAAAAACAAAAAAACTTCTGAAATATCTTCAATCAAAATCATCATTGTTCTAATGAAGGGTATTATAAACAATCCTTAATAATGATTAATTAATATAAAATAATAAGAATGGATAAAAAATTATGAAAGTATTTTCAATCAGAATCGCCCTCTCTCATTTTAATAGTGGATATTATAAACAATCCTAACGAGGATTAAATATAATATTAATAAAAAAAAGTAATACTGGACTTTGAAAAACCAAAACTTAATCATTGTTCTAATGATAACCATTTATATGACTTGTTGGTTGAGAAATGAAATATCATATTTAACCATTATTTTAAATATATAATTTTAAATCTTGACGCGTGTATGTAATATTTACTTATGTTTGTCTTCCTTGTTTGTAGAAAATTAATTATTTAGTAAAGAATAAAAGTAAAAATTAATGGACAAAAGCCGTCACATAATTTGTTTTTATAATTGCTTGATTACTATAAAAGTAGTTCTAAATTTATTTCCATCACTCAAATGCGATTGGAATTTAATTAGAATTTATTAGGGATGACTTAATAATTACTTAACTCAATGAAGTAGGATAATTTAAACAAAAAGTAAATTATTGTTGTTAATGGTATTTTCTCTTTTTCCCAAAACACCTCATTCCAAACCATGATCGCTCCAATTATAAAGAAATTATCAATTATAATATAAGAAATGACCATTTATACAAAAAAGAATGAATAAAATCATCCTCACCAAATAGATCATTATCCGTTTTATTGATACCACCATAATCAATAAAAAAAATATAAAAAATAAAAATAAAATCTATAATAACACGGGCTAAAGAAAATATAGTTCTCAACATCAATTTATGAGATAGGAATTAAACCTAAGTTAGAACACATTCACATAATTTTGGTTTTTATTCATTCTCCTAACATTGGTAGCTCGACCATATAGCTAAGATGTTATTAGTTTGATTGGGTTGAAACATCTTCAACTTAATTTTCGTTACGACATCGTCGACTTGGTTTGAGTAAATATATTATTAGTTCAATTTTGATAGAAACATCGTCGATTGAAATTTGATTAAATCATATTTAGTTTAATTTTGGTTAAAGTATTGTAAGTTCGATATTGGTTGAGATATTATCAGCTCGTAGAGGCATTATTAGTTTAACCTTGATTAAGATATTATAGGTTAGGATTTGGTTAAAACATCTTCCTACAACTTGTATTGAGAGATTATAAAGAATTCAAGTGTGAATCAAAATCTCAAATCGAGTAAAAATAAAAAAGTTCTGCAACATATAAGAAAAAAAGACTTACAAATCCGTTTTCTTAAAATTTTGGATTGAAGATAGTGTCAATTTCTTATGTAAGTTTGGCTCATATCTTATGAAATCTTCTCAGCATTTTTTCATTAAATTTTTCATATAATTTGTGAATTATGTTTTAAAAAAAATATACTTAAAAAGAAATTTTTTAAATGTATAGTTTTTATAAATAGATTAGATTGAATTTTTATTAAATAAATTCAAGTATAATTTTAATCATCATTTAGTACATTAATAAAAAAATATCTTTTATTATAATATAAAATAATATCTATATCAATCCATCCACTATTTCATTCTTACTAAAACCATATACAGCAACCAACCTCAATGTTGTAAAAATGTGGCAAATTTGGTTTCTCGAAAGCATTTTATGGTATCAAAATATATTTCTTCTAGATAATCAGAACATGATAAAAGATAATTTTAGTTAAAGCTCTGTAATATCCTAGTGTTTCATCACACAGGAAAAGCATAAGTAGGACAAATATTAAACTTTTGAACATAAAAGTGTGCTGTAGAATAAATTTTAGCAGAAGTAATTTGATGATTCATGAGATCACTGAGTATGGACTTTCCTATAGTGGTCTCCACTAAATAGGATCTAATCTGCTAACTTTTTTAATGTCTGGTTAATAAACCCTTGAAAGTTTGAAACTCATAAATAAAACAATTTAACTTCCAAATTATCCTTTCATACAACTTTAATATGCAATGAATGCCTCAGAATCAATACACTATTGTCCCTTTCTAATTTCCAACATCCAAGACAAATGTTCAGTCCAAATATTCTTGAATTCACGATTATAATATTTCAGTATAATAAAAGTTGCGTTTACCAGCAATCTGTGATACCTTTTCCTTTTGTTCTATTTTATATATAACTATTATCACCGATTAACCTGATCAATTAACAATCTGCATCACACTTTTATCTTAAATTACTTAATAACTCTTCACATGATACGAAATTAATCCATTCAAATTTGAAGTTTGTTCGATTAAACATATAAAAAATTTATACAGACAAAATAAACTAAATATCATTTTATCGTAATGTTTGACAGATAATATATTATTTAAAATATAAATTGTTCTTAGAAAATAGAATAGATCGAACTAAGAAAAGGTAGTTTTCTTGGTAAGTTGAGTTGTGATCCTGATATATGATTGACAAGGTTGTTAAAAATAATAATAAAAGATCCATCAGTAAAAGATTATCTAGTACTAAAGTTATTAAAAACATAAGAAATTATGAGTATTGGAATTAATATATATTTATAAAATTTTTGAATATAAATAGATATATTTAAAAGATATTTAGAATAAATGAAAGATACAATTAATTAATAAATATTTATTATTTAATTAATTATTATTATTAATATATAAATATTTAATTTATAATATTATTACGGGTATCTTTGTGTATCTTAAATACGAATATGCACATAATTAAATATTTATTTTTAAATAATATTCAATCAATTATTTATTTTATATAAAATATTATATCAAATATAAGATCCAATAATGTTTATTTTTTAGTTATGTTATTATTGTTATTATGAAGTAGTCATTTTTTTATGATTATAGTTGTTAGGTGATGTGGTTGGATCTCCTTTTAACCAAGTTTCAAATAAGATTAATTTCATATTGTAAAATTGGTTAGTCATATACAAAATTTAATTGAACGATTTATGTTAAAAAATAGTAAGTCATGTAAATATTTAAAAGTTATGGGTATTTAATTTTTTTTATTAATTTTTCTCTCTTTAGTATTACATGTGAAATACTTTTTACATGTGCTTTAGATAATATATTTTGTCAGATCATTATTTAGTGTTATCATATGGATATTGAACATAAAATCGGACAATCGTGATACTTTGACATAATTTAAATCTAAAAATCAATCACATACAAAAATTAATTATTTTTTTTATTTAACCCTTGTCTTTATATCTGCAAGGACTTATTAAATAGTTTAAATGAAAAAGGTTTAAGATAAGTAAAGAATAAATATTTTATTATTTTAAAATTATAAAAGTTATATAAATTTATTATTCTTATTTCTCTAAAATATTTTGTCACTTAGAAAATATCTTATATCATTCTATTTCATTCTAGATTTTTTAAGTGATTTTTTCTTTTCACACTACCTTATAGGTAGAAAAGTTTAGACAATTTATACTTATTATACTTTTGTTTTGGGTAAATTTTTTCTTCCCTTCGTATCTTCAATTCCCTTTTATGTTTTTTTTATATGTTTTTTTTATATGGATGATTAGTCTTTTTGACATGGGAGATCCGAGTTGAAAAGTTAAATCTTGTTAATCTAACTTCATACTAATGTTAGTCTTTTATGTGTTTTCTTTAAAGAAAACAAGATTAAAATAAAAGAAGTTATTTTAATTTAGTTAACTTAGAAATCCTAAATTAAATAAACTCACAAGATTATTGGTTTTTTATTTGAGAGGTAGTTGTTTTCTTTATGTGGATGATTTTAAGAAGTTTGGTTGTTTGTGATATCAGATGTTTAGTTTGAGTAGATTTATGGAAATTGAATCAAAACAAATATATTTTGGGTTAAATTTTATTGTTGTTTTAGAAAAAAGTTAGTTTGGTTCAATTCGATAAAATTCTTAGATTTGTTATTTTTGAACATATTTTGTTCAAGTGATAGGTTGATGGCTTAAACGGATTCAAATAGTGATATTTAATGTTGTGATAGAGACTCATTACTCATGTTTTCAGTAAACACTTTAAGTGATGATTTTCAAAGCTCAAGCCACATATGGTAGTTTGAGTGAGTGATAGAACACATTAATTTCTCTTCTTTATAGTTTTAATCACTCACGAAATGAATGATTACACCAATGAACGAGAAAGACCTCACAAAAAAATTCTCTCCATTATATACATTTCGTTCAAATATATACGTAAATGTTTAAATAACAAGTGTATTTCTTAAGAAACTAATATGACATTTAAGTGATACATAGAGAGGAGGGAGACCATACCAATTGATGTAGTTACATGTTTGAAAAGTGATATGATATGACATTATATTATTATTTTGAGAGTTAATTAATCTTATTTATTGTTATATTATTACAACTATATGATTGTACTTAGTACAAAAAAGTATATTATGATATAGGGTTTAGCCAAATTGTGTAAACTTGAAAGTTATAAGGAAGATTTTAATTATATATATATATATATATATATATATATATATATATATATATAAAAGTTCAATCCAGGTCCATGCACAGTTAATGTCACATATTTCAACATATGTTTAATGCATACTTAGATAGTTGTTTGAATACCAGGATATCAACTAATGACTTTTGTATTTTTTTTTTGTGATCTATTAACTTCTAGAAAGTCTATCAAGTAAGACACTATATCCAAATCTTGGTATAATCAGAACATATCTTATAGTAAAGTGATTTGACTTGCAAAAATTATTCAAATATTTTGATGTTTTAATTAACACAATTAATTTTTATTTTATTAAAAATATATCATTTACCTTGCTTGTAGCCCTTCTCATTATGAGAGATCCAAACATATAAATATTGATTATTATTTTTAGTCATAAGTTTTTGTTCAAAAATAACTCTCCACTCTCATTTATGTAAATACGAAACATCAAATAATTAACATATTGATAAATATCTTACTATTGTCTTATGGTTTCATCAACAAATTAAAAATTATAAAATATTTATTCTCTAACTTAAAAAGTAAATGATATTAAATAAAATATAATTAAATATTATAAATTATGGTGTTATATTATATACATTACTCAAAGTTTATGATAGATTACATTTTTGGATCCTAACTTACTTCTTTATAATTTTGATTATAATAAAAAACATTGTATCCACGTATACAACAGATAATTTCTCTATATTATATTATATTATTGCTGCATAGACATACAAATCATGTTGTCATTCTCAATTATTATTAAATAAATGCAAATTTTAACAACCAAACATCAATGCGACAAAATAAATGGAGATTAAATAACACTTCAAGATATTTGCATGGAATCAAGAAGACTTTTACGTATTTCTTTAAAATATTTAGTTAATATGCTTACAACTCTTTGGATCCAACATGAGAAGGGTAGATTCGAAGAAAAAAAACATAGGAAGGGTTAATAAAGATAAGGTTAGCATATTTTAATTAAACGTATCAAACAATCTATAACTTGCTTGTAAATTTTGCGTTAATTTAAGCTAAAGAAGAGATAATGTCCTTATATTTGTTTCCTTTCGCTTTCCTTCACGATTTTTATTAAATTTTCTCAAAATCTTATCCAATCTTATGTAATGAAAGAAATTTTTTATATTATTTTTTATTGTACTATCATATGGATTCAGTCACATATAATTATTTCAACTTAACCATTTTGAATTTGCATCATAAATATATAAGTGTATTAAATAATTGGATAAAACATTTTGCTCATTTTAATTTTATTCAACCCAAATATAATTGTTTTTAATAAAGAAAATTTAATCGATAAAAAAACTTTTATCATATCATGTTTTCCTCACAATAATATACCTAATATCTTGCTATATTGAAAGATATTTTTATACGTAAAGACATCCCAAACTTATGGGTAATGTCAAAGTTTTTTTAAAATATGATGGATTTGTTTGTCACTGAGGGACTTCATACATCTCACGTATTGGTTTTATTAATTAGAAAATTTATCTTCTTTTGACCAAGTTTTATCTTGTATACGTTCTAAAAAAAAATTAAAGGAAAGGAAAACTAAATGAGATGATTTTTTTTTTTTATGATATATTTTCAAGAGTTTATTTTCGATACATGGTTAACTTGCACAGTTTTACACCATCAATCATTAAGAAAATTATGATAACTATGATTTGAATAATCGAGTAATTTTATTTTACACTGTTGACTGCAAAGTATAATACTCTGTTTTATAAACTTATATTTCACATTAGTAATTCATTTTTTATATTTAAAAATCAAAATGATATCACAATTAAATAGATATTTAGTTACAATTAGTTAAAAAAGTAAAAATTAATGTGAATTAATTAATAGTGGAAGTTGCATCATATATGAAGTAAATTATAAAATCATGAATATTAATTGATTAGTATTAACTTTTGAAGATGAAACTGCCAGCTAAATAACTATAATTTATTGTTAATTTTTAAATTAAATTTTAGTTAAAACAGTTTAATGTTGACCAAATTGGTATTAATATATTTTTATTTTAATTAATATCTAAATTGATATTAAAAATAAAATATATTTTTAATATTAATTTAATTTATATCATGTGACCAAAATTAAAGATAATAAAGTAGAAGAAATATTTTTCATAAAGCGTCTTCATTATCATCTTCAACAAAAACAAACATACAATTAAAAAATAAATAAATATAAAATAAGCACATAGAATTGAATTGAAAGATTTTTCATGGAGAAAGGAGGTGATTAGACTCTCTTTACAGTGACAAGTATTTTCTTTGTCTTCATTTACATTGTGGTTGACATTGTGATGAAAACATCCTTAAGATAAAGAAGACAAAAATTATTTAAACATTTTTCAAATTTCTTAAGAAATAATTCAACTTAAGTTTCTCTTTCAAGAAATCTTTGAGGAAGAATCTTAACATTTTAGAGATAAAAAAAATTATAAAATGTTTATCAATTCAAGTTTAATTAAAAAGCGATTTTTTTTCTAACTTTTTCTTTCTTAAGATTCTTTTAAACATCAATTTGTTCAATGTTTTCCTCAATATTTTGTTCCTTTTTGTTTATTTCACTCCAGGACCTCTCCTTAAATAACGTAGACTTTTGTAATGTATAAAACTGGTCTTCAACTTTTTCTAACAGGAAAAAGTGCTCTACAATATTTTAAAAAAATAATTAATCTGTGAAATTAGTGAAAATAAGAGAAAATAAAGACATTAACGTTCACCATGTATTAAGAGTTTAAGCTACCATGACTTCTTTCTTAATTAACTAGTCATCAACAAAGAGTACCATTCAATAGGAAAGTTAAGAGCCAAAACCTGTTGAACATTTATACCTTAATTAATTCAGGTTCTTTGCAATATAATAATGAAGCTGCTCTAACCAAGCCACTGTTTTGGTACATTTCTTAATTTATTACATTAAATTGACTTTGCAATGAAGTAGAAGTTTCAAAGGAGCATCTCTCATTCTCTAATTTCTATTCTAAAAGTTTGAAATAGTTGAAAAAAATAGATTAATTCAATTAATATATAAAATTTATTATTATAGTTAAAATTTCTAATAACTGTTAAGCCAAAGATAGTGAAAGAGCCTAAATCACTCACATTCAATCTGAATTGTCTATACTAATGGTGCAGATCTATATTTATATCTCAAAAAATAATTAATATCCATCCATTTTATTTAGGAGTCTCATCAAATAATATGAAATAAAGTAGATTTTTTTTTTTTTTTATCTCAAATAGGATCTGTTTTCGATACCCAGACTCAAATATATTTCTTATCTCAAAGGGATCAATAACCATAATCAAATTTATTTAAGTAGAGTTGATGAAAGATATTTTAAATGATTAATTTTGTTTAGATGTGTAAGGTTCTTTTTTTACATAAAACTTAAGTTAGCAAGAAATATATTTTTTTAAAATAATCATAGACTACACATTTCAAATTCCTATTTATTTATTTATTTACTATTAAAATTATTTAACAGATTCTAGTCATTGTTTCAAATATACAGTTAAAAGTATAAACAATTTTTTCTTCTAAAAACAGTTGAAATGAGAATAAATAATCTTTCCCAAAACATACTTTTGAGTATATTGGATTCCTATCTAAAAAAAGATAAGACAGCAAAAAACCAAAGTATGAATCAACCTACCTACGTGGTTACGTAACGTTTGTATTAAATATGAAATTTTTGAGATATTTGCATGACAAAGGGATAGGATTCTGTTGAAGTTGGTAATATATATTATAATTAATTGGTTAATTAGTTAATTAACTAATCACCGTGAAAAGAACTTATAGATTCTTTTGATCGAAGGCTAATGAATTTGATCTATCAACGCACATAGAAATCCATCCTAATCATCCTTTAAGTAAGACTGAAAATTTAAAACACCAAGATATATAATAACAACAAATTCATAGAAAACTAGCTCTATGTTCACGTGATTGAAAATCACTAATTTGATTCTTGATTTTGGTGAAGTTGATTTTCTAACCAAAATTACAATTATTTAAAAGAGAAATCACATCAGATTGAATTGGTTTTAAAATCTTTTGTTTATTTATAATATATCTTCTTATCGCAAGCAGTTAGACGATAGCTTTTGGATTGACCAACAATTTATCAAAATTGTTTTTAAAGATTTGTTTTTCTCTTTCATTAGTAAATTATAATATTATGTAATGAATAAGGATAAGATTAAGAAAGAATTACTCTGATTGTTTCTAAAAATTTATTTGCTAATCTCTTTTCTTCTATTAATGCAATATATACAATGAAGAAGAAGTCGTGGTTTTCTGGTGTAAGAAGTCTTGGCTCTCATGGCTCTGTACTGTGAAGAGTTTTTGGTAATGGGGTATAATATTTTTTTTTTCTAAACTGAATTTGTTGCACTGTTATAAGTCATTGGTGGAAAAAGATGAAGGTTCAGGTGAAGTGGTATGGTGAAGGATGACTCAAGAAGATGGATTGAAGCTTTTAATTCTTGAAGTAAAGGTTTTTAATTACATGTTTTTAATTATAATAGTTACGAAAATTAAGTAAAAGGAAAGAAAGTTATGGATGATTTTGTGGAAAAAGATATTACAATATTAGTTACAACATATATTTCAAGTTGTAAACTTCGACAATAATTCAAATTTTTATACATAATCTTTTACTTAGGTAAAAGTATGTTTTCCTTTGCATCCATATAAAATTAATTATTTTAAAACTACAGCTTGGTATCTTATCTAAATGAAAATTCATTCCAATTATAATTTTAATAAAGCAAATTATGCCTATAATTGATTACTAAAATAATTTAATTTTTCCAGAGACTATTAATGTTAAGCTGAATTGTGAATATATAATCATTTATTTAATTTAAATATGTCCTCGTATAAGTAATTAAAGTCGGCTAATTATAAGAGTTTGCTCCGTATGTAAAAGATTACTGATTGAGATTGCGAAAATTTCATTTGATAAAGATAAAAAAAAAAAAAAAA
>Ga0209489_106036_pt1 | contig 20012 bp, 8 predicted proteins | sample SiratrowhiteBW_FD_187527 | JGI IMG/M metagenome (GOLD analysis project Ga0209489, IMG submission 187527) | Root nodule microbial communities of legume samples collected from California, USA - Siratro white BW (SPAdes) (version 2) | ecosystem: Host-associated > Plants > Roots > Nodule | place: USA...
CTTGAAAAAGTTTGAAGGGATTATAGAAAAATAAACAGAAGAGGATTAGAGAAAGAAGTCCAATGGCAGTGGTATAATTTTCAACAAAATCCATTGGAGCGAGAGCTAAGGTTGTGGGTTGCTAGGTGGGGAGTCTTTAAATAGATCATTTATTGCTACATAGATGATTAGAGATGCATTAATGCATTATTCAATTCGAGAAGTTTCTCTTTTCAGATTTTTTGGTTGCATGAATAAGAGAGTTTTCTCTTTATAATTTAGGTGTTAGGTCTTTTTTAAACACGTTTTGAATGTTTTCTATTTATTAATTTTTTTATTGATGAAAAAAAATTATTGCTATAGAGATAAGGAAAATGCCAAGGTGATCGTCAGACGAAGAGGTGCATTTTTGTTTGTTGTGAAAAGTTATTCATCTCTGAAGACTAATTACTGATGGTAGTGAGAAATTTTTTTCTGTCTGTATAATTATAAATAATTATGGATATTTTCTTATCTTGTGCTCAGATAAAAATTTATTGTGTTATAAACTTAGAAGATATTAACCCTAATAACTAGTAGTTGTCTCCCAAGCTTAAGCATTAGGCAACTGATGTTAATATTTGATTTGTATTGATGAATTCAACAATGCAGATCAAAGTCCCCAATTTTAGAGATAAGGTTTGAAAGAAGTAAGTGGTCATAAATAAAAGGAGCAAAGAGAACCTTATCCTTCTCTGTCTATATTGCAAATTGGACAAAATACTTTATTACAGGTTAGCAAAATCGGAAAGAGAACAAAATTCCATTTTGAGATCGTATTTGAGTATATAGTTCAAATTAAACGATAAATAGTTTAGAATATTTGCTAACTCTAACAAAATGAGAGTGGACACTTAACTGGAAAAGAAATTGATTCAAATGAGAAAATAATTAAAGTATAACAATTCAAGAATAAATTCAACATTGTAGGATAAAAAAGGACAAAGAGGATGTTTGAGTTTGAAATATGCAAAACTAAAATACATAATGACTTGCGTTTACAAAAGGATAAGGAATGAAATTGTAGGAAAGAATAAGTATATGTATCATATGTTCTGGAAAATAAATGTATTTTATACTTGGAGAGTTCTTATTGATAGGTTGTAACACATGACAATTTGTATAGAATGATAAAAAGTTTGTAATATGAAGGACATACAATTAATCTATAAGTCTCACTTGTAATAAAGACGTTACTTAATTTAATTATATACTTATAATTTAATTATCTTAATTTAAAATATTTTCATTATTTTAATTATGTTTATTTTTAAAACTAAATTAACTATTGCAAACTAGTGGAAATATATTATATACATATTTTTAGGAAAATAAAAATTAAAAGATATAATTGAATATAATAATTATTAAAATGAAAAATTTTATTTAAACTTTACGTGAAAGTTATGAAATCATTATCTTTTATTAATTTATATAATGTTATAAATATATAATAAAAAAATCTGTAATTTTTTATAAATATTTAATCTTTAAGTTATAGTTATACAATAAAAATACTATAGCCTTTTATCAGAATTGTTTCTTATGGTATTTCTTTAAATCTTCAAAATTAACAAGTTACTTAAAAAAAATAAGTAAAAAAAAGTGTAAAAAAGTATTAAAGAAAATTCTAGATTTACGCTTATGGTTAATTATTGATCCAAAAATCCTCAGCAACGCAGTCTACAATAACTACATTAAATAAAAAATTTTTATCATGATTATTTTTTTATTATAACTATATTATTGTCGATTAGTATTATTATTAATGCTAATAAAATAATAATTATTATTTAAATTATTATTATTGTAGCAATTATTATTACGATTGTCATTACTGTCACAATAATTATAAATCCTCTTTTACAATAGATATTATATATATTTAATTATTTATATAAACTTATATATATTTAATATATAAACTTACCAAGATATACATTTTGGTTTTCTTTCCATCAACTTAAAAGATTTTTCCACTTTATTAATTCAAGACAATAGACTTTCTCGTTCTGACAATGGTATATAATGAAGCATCTATAGTTGTGTTGTCAAAAAAATTGATATTTATTTTTCCATTACAAGTATGACTTAATAAGAGTATGATAAGAATAATAATAATAGTATAATAATAATAATATTAATATTCGTAATATTTATAATAATAATAATAATGTAATATATTACATAATAGTTTTAGAATAAAAATCAAACTATAATTTAACTTTAGAGATAAATAAGATAACATTTGAATATTTGCTTTAACATTAAATTTGGTTAAATAAATAAAAATTATTTATTCAGTATTTATTTTTATTTTTATACAACCACCAACTATTTCTAAGAAGATATTATGTTTTATTTTTATTTTTATACAACCACCAACTATCTCTTTGAAAAGTTGTTCTTCTAATTTTCTTTGAATTTTTTCTAAAAATTTAATTCCTTCTTTATCAAACTGACTATCAGAGTTCACTCTTAAATTCCTGACCTTGAGTAGAGTAAAAGTGTCTTATCAAATTCTTGAACAGAGTTAGGTTGGCTGTGATTTTAGGTTTTTGAAACTCCTTTGAGTTTATAGATGTAAGAGAAGCTAGTTTGATTGTTTTTAATAGATATAATAATTATTTATTTATTAAATAGGAATTGGATGAATTTGAATTGAATAGAATAAATGCTTATGGATAGTATGATGCAGTATCAATATTTGTGAATGATATGGAATGGTGATCAATACATAGTATCTTCAGGAGAGGAGATACTGTGTTGAGATTAGGATGTGCATTGTTTGGGGATTTGAGCTAAGAGATATCCTGACTCAACTGATACATTAGATTTACATAGATGAAGATTATTGGTGGCGGGTGCTGAGAGTTGAAGGAGGCTCATATATAGTCATGTTCGAGATTTGGAATATGAGTTGATCAGAATAGGACATATGAATTAACCTTGTGCATATTGGAACTGTATCTAGGTTTGAAATAGGAATTGATCAGAACATATTGTATATGAAGTTTGAAATATGAGTTGATTGGAACATATAAATAGTATATGATAGGTGTACACCTCTGAGTCTAACTCAATACACGAGTCTTAGAAGTAGAGAGTCTAATGTCTTTGTATGAGAGTATATGTATTTATTGTAAAGATGTCATAGTTATAGTATAATGTATGAGATGAATTATGAAAGTTATTTGTTGTAGTTTGATTCTCATAGAAATTTAATTTATGAAAATATTTTTTTTAACTCTCTAGCTTACCTTTTTTTATGTGGTGTTTGTTTTGTTTTTAAATCTGATGATCGTGTATTACACGTGAATAGATGATTTGACGTGTAGTGTGACTCATTAGTGAGTTGATGGAGAAGTCTAATTTTATTTTATTTTGTGACTGTATGAAGATATTTATATTAAATCTTATTAAAGAAGTATATTTTAAAATATATAATGAATATATGAATATTTATATTTAGGTTTATTATATAATTTTTATGCAATAAAGTTCCTATAATATGAAAGATATAGGATGTTACAAATAACAGTATATTAAGAATAATAATAGTATAATAATTCTTTTTTGAACAGCCAATAATAAAATAAATAAGAAAGAACACTTAAGGGGTGTCTCCAACCCTATTACATAACAATCACTACAAGAATACACTGATATAGCGTGGGCCAAAAGTCCACACAAAGTATAAAAACCCACGCATATGCATGGGCATAGCGTGGGCAAGCGGACCACGCTAGAATCCTCGAAGCAGAACTATCTTGCATAGGTATAGCCCATGCAACCAAATATATAATTAAATATAATAAATTATGTGTGGGTCAGATACACGCAGAGATGGCAGAAGCTTGCGGGGGTTAGGCCCACGCTTATAATACAATTATAATAAAATAAAAAATATATTTTAAAAAAAATTATAAAAAAATCTTATTATTATATTCTATTACCCGCCATTAATCTTTTATTCAAGTTTTGGACAAAGTGCATCAAGAGAAACTCAAACTCAGAACCTCTCAGTTGGACAGAATTCTTAATCATCAGACCTGAAGAGTTTTTTCTATGATGTTACGATTATTATTATACTTATTAATTCAATTGCAATTATTTATTATAATATTGTGGTGCGTGGGTCTGGCCCACGATGCTTACAATTAATTAATTGTAAATAATATTGTGTTGCTTGGGTCTGCTCCCGCTTGGTTTTATTTTTTATTTTTGAATTTTCTTTTGCATTTTGCGAGGGTCTAGCCTACCAATTAATTAATTGCAAATAATATTGTGATGTGTGGGTCTGGCTCTAGCTTGATTTTATTTTATTTTTTTGAATTTTCTTTTGCGTTTTGTGTGGGTTTAGCCTATGCTGCTTGCAATTAATTGATTGCAAATAATATTGTGTTGCATGGGTCTGGCCCCCACTTCGTTTTATTTATTTATTTTTATTTTCTTTTGCATTTTGCATGAGTCTAGCTCACGCTGCTTGTAATTAATTAATTGCAAATAATATTGTACTATGTGGGTCTGGCCTCCGCTTTGTTTTATTTATTTATTTTTAATTTTCTTTTACATTTTGCGTAGGTCTAACCCACGCTGCTTGTAATTAATTAATTTCAGATAAGATTGTGATGCGTGGATCTGGCTCTTAGCTTGATTTTATTTTATTTTTATTTTTATTTTATTTTGATCTTATGATATTTAATCTCACTTAAATAATTAGTTAAAACTTTTAATAGTTCTTATATTGGAATAAAATAACTTATTTAATTTAAATGATTATTGTTTACATAATTTTCATACAAAGTGCATGTATAAGCTATATTTTTATGTCTAGTTTATTTTTTTTAACGTCTCTTTGTATCGTGGTAGACAAAATACGAGACAAGATCTTCCTATTCATCTATTTTTTAACTTTATTAGACAAAAGCTCATTATTAATTTTGTTAGTTAGATGAAAGGTGTTCAACAATGACTTTAATTACAAATTTTTGAATATATGTAATCTTTCGCATAAATTCTTCACTCGTCTGTAAATAAGTATGATTATTGGACAAAGGATGTTTGATTTTTATGAAAGATCGAATATTACAATTAAAAGACAAAAATGGTCGAGTTTCCATACACACGAAGATGAATAAGCATAAGGTGTTCAAATCCAATTTAAAGATATAAACACCCTTTTTCTTAGGCGTGAAGGAAAAGTTGAGAATACAAAAGAAGTTATTAAAATATCCAAAAACATTAAAAACTCATATGGTGAAAAGAAAGCTGCAAAGAATAAAGTACAAGTTGTAGCTCATGTGATGAAATACAGACTTTTCAATCCTCGATTTAATGTAGAAAGTGATAGGATTGTTTCAAAAGAAGATATGCACAACCCGACATTGAATTCAATGTTTACTAATCTGAAATGGAAGGATGATGAATGTGAACCTGTGACCATAAGTGTAAAACTAGTCAAGGAAACTATTAATAGGTCTACACATGTTATGGATCTATCTATGCCTAATTTATCTTCAAGCATTTTAAGAAGTAAGAGAGAGATTTAAATTTTTATAATATTATGAGTAAATAGATGAATTTGAAAAAAACTATTTTGAAATTATATATTTTACTCCATATTTTACAAGAAAAATAAAGTAACAGAATATAAACATATCTTTTATAAAATTTCTTTAAGAAGAAAATTAAAATATTCATATAAACTTTTATTAAATTCTTTCCTCGATTCAATTCAAGAAAATAATCTTTGATACCCTTTTAGTTCTCCAACCCAATTTAGATGGCTAGAATTTTAGCTACAACAAATAAAGTTGAAACTTTTAAGAGCTTCTCGATGCGAGTTTGTCCTGAAGGGTTTACGGTTTTCCAAAGGTTATCATTTCTATTGACCTTCTTAGTTAAAACAAGGGTTGATATCTTAAAAGGAGTGATATGCTTAACTTATTTTGCTTGGATTCTGCACAAAAATCAGGTATATTGCTTAACTTCAAGATTATGCCAACTACATACCAGCTTGACCTCCAAATCAAAAATTTCTTCATTTTGAAATAATTCATTAAAACAAGTACATACTTTGAACTGTTTAGTAAAAATAAAAAAGTACTTTAAACAAAAATACGATGTGATCACATAGTTAATACAAGGATAAGTTGTTTCATAAACAATTAAAAGATAAACATGATCTAATATAAACTTCAAGTGAAGCAGCCTTGATATTAGTTATTCCAAAAGACTCAGTCATATCGATTGAATTAGGGAATGAATTTAAAATTTCAAATGAATGCAAAAAATTAGCAAGAATGAAATGAACCATTTGAAGGCTAAAGAATATTCCTGGACATATTCTTCTACCACTTCCAAAAGGTAATAGCTCAAAATCATGACTTCTGATGTCAATATTTTTGTGAGTTATAAGAAATCTTTCTGGTCTAAACTCCAATGGATCTTCCCATACATTACTATCTATATGAATCTTCCAAAGATTTGTGATTAGAAGGGTTCCTTTTTTTATATTATAGTCACTTAAAGTACAATTTTCTATAAATTCACGAGATGCCGAAAGAGGAGCAGGAGGATATAATCTTAAAGTTTCTTTAACTACGGCTTGAAGATATATCAACTCACTTATATCAGACTCGGTTACGCATTTCTCTTTTCCAATATGAATGTCTAGTTCAGCTTTTACTCTTTTCAATACCAAAAGATTTCTCAAAATTTCCACGTAAGAACTGTATTACTTGTTTCAGTTCCTCCTGAAATCACTCCCTGTAAATCAAATACGTTATTCAAAAGAAAATTATCAATAAAGGAAATTAAGGTAATGTTTGAAAAACTTATTACTAAAAATAACTTAAGTAAAAGATAATTTTAATTTTAAAAAAAGTTATTTAATTTAATTTATTTTCCTCTTATAAATAATGTTTATGAAAGACTTACTAACAAACCTTAAATAGATATGATAAACCTTAAATAGATATGATAGAAGAATTTTTTTTACATACAAAATCATCGTAAGTATTGCTATTGCTATTATTTTTTTCTTGTCAAATTCTCATTAATTTACACAATGTATGATTTATTATATATAATTCACACTACTATATCACTTATAGGGAATACTTGCATCAGTTCATTTTATATTTTAAAAGTAAAAAATTCTAAAATGTTGACGTAGAATTTACAGTTTGTTTTCTTCAAAATCTCATTATTCTTCACAAAAACAAATCGAAGTAGAAAAATAGAAAAGAAATTCTGTGACAGTGATATTGAAGTGGTCCATTGACTTTCATTCTTGTTACACCACAAATGTCCCTTTTCACAACCAATATTTCCATTCCCACCCTCACAATACCCTTTCTCCCATGCACAATATCAATATATCCTTCACTGTCCCACAGAAAATCTCACATCTCTCGCATCAAGTGAAACCCATAAGGGAAGAAAATGAGAGTGCTTGTGCAAGAGAAAGAAACTCTTCTTCTGTAAGAGAAGTTGGTATTTTGTAATGTTTTTCATCAATAACAAAAGCGTCAAAGCTTATATCTTCATATCTAAGGTAAGTTCGTGAGGATATATTTAAAATTTAACTAGAGAACTATGTTGAATTTATATGTTTAATTTTGTTGAAGTTTCACGTTTGAAAGCATTATAACGTGTAAATTAAACATACATACCAGTACAGTGGATTTGATCATGGTATCTGCATCTACCCCGTCAATAGTTTTGCCATCAAGCAATGAAATCAACACATCCATGAAATCTTGAACTTCATCAACCTTCTCTCCCAAACCCTTCCTTTCTCTATGTTCCTCTAACTCCTCACCTACAACACTATCCAAATCTTTTGCAGTTTCTTTCATTGCCTTCTCATGGCCTCCAAAATCAAACCATCTCAACCAAGGAATAGCATCTCCAACTACGAACACCCCCGACAGACGCATCATTTCCTCCACAGCCTTCACACATCTCTGTGCCTTCTCATCGTCCAAGTTTTCACTACCAAAATATCTCTTCCCAACGAGTATTCGAAGAACCATGTTGAATACCAGGTGAGAAAACCATTGCTTCAGCTCCACCAAGGCATAGCCAGACTCACTCTTTTGGCTACGCCAAAGATCATACAACTCTTTGATCGAGGTTTGAACTTCTGACACACGAACATGCTGCAGTTGTTCCACTCGACGAGTGGAAAGGATCTCTAACGTTGTAATCTTTCGTAGCTCACGCCAATAGGGACCATAGGGTGCAAAGCCAAACATGGCATGGTTGTAGCCCATGAGTTCAAGGGCGACAAGTTTGGGGCGAGAGGAAACTATCATGTCGTTGGTGGTGAAGCATTCCTTTGCTATTTCCCAGTTGTTGATTACTAAAGCCTTTTTGGAACCAAGTTGGATGGTGAAAATGGGTCCATATTTTTCAGCCAAAGCACCAAAAGTTCTATGGGGTGCCTTTGAAGCACTCAAGAGTGGAAGGTGACCAAGTATTGGCCATGCTCCTGCAACAGTGGGAGCCTCTTTGCCTTGAAAAAGTTTGAAGGGATTATAGAAAAATAAACAGAAGAGAATTAGAGAAAGAAGTGCAATGGTAGTGGTATTCAGGGAATTTTCAACATAATCCATTTGAGGGAGAGTGAAGGATGTGTGTTGCTAGGTAGGAGTGTTTAAACAGATCATTTGTTGCCACAGATATAAGGAAAAGTGGAATTTGATGGATAGATGAAGAGGTGCATTTTTGTTTGATGTGAAAAGTCAATGTATAGATGAAGAGGTGCATTTTGTTTGATGTGAAAAGTTAATGGATAACATGAACTCTATTAGGACATGAGATAAGCTTATAAGAAACAAGATGAGTTCGACTTTTTCAAAACACGTGCACGGAGAGGAATAATTTTCCAAAAGACTATATAATTATAAATATAAGAATGGAAGAAATCTAAAATATAAACAAATTCAGGATTATGGGATAGAAAATGATAACAAAGATATTCGGATTTGAAATGGAAATGAAAAACTAAGATACACACCAAGTCCACCTTATAGGGTACAGGGGAGATTAAGGATAGGTATCATATCATATGTTCAGAAAAATAAAACCATTATCAACAACCTTATTTTTTGTATGGAGTGTTCTTATTGATACGGTTGCAACACATGTTAATTTGCATTACATAATACGAAGTATGGAATATATAGATAAACAACGGATCTATAAGTCATTTATTTTTCACTGGTAGAAAAATAAGCTCAATCTAAATCATAGTTAACAAATGAATAGAAATGAATTCAGAATATCACAACTAACTAAGAAACTTTTCTTAAATTCTGAACTAAAAATATTAGTAAAAAGTACAATTTAGTGTAGAGAATTTTGTGGATAACATGCATATGGATAATATGAACTTATAAAAACAATGTGCTTTTTAGAAATTTAATTTTGGCTGAAGAGGTGTCTACAATAATTCAAGTTAAAATCATAGACTTTATTGCAAAATTTAAAAAGGCCTCATTTACATATTTTGAGTGGTGCTAGAATGGAGTAGGATGTTTAAAATTAACGCTGAAGAGATGATGATAATGTACAACTGGTTCTATGAAATTCTTATATCTAAATATCAGTAATGTAAAGTTACAGAGAGGGTAAGAAGCAGCTGAGGTAAATAGTAGGCTTAGTGTGAAATTGTGGTGAAATGTAAATATCAAGTGATACTATTTATGAAGTAAACATATAGATATGAATTGGCAAAGGGTTTGTACTGTATGCATACGCACGTGCTAAGCTGGAAGAAATATCAAATAATAGTCACAGAAAAAGGAAAAAACATGACTAGGTACAAACTATGTAAACAGAATGTAATGAATAAACAAGGGTGAAGTTGAGATCAAGGTCAATGCAATCAAAGTATACTATATAAGTAATAATAATAATTAAGATAATAATAATATTATTAATGATTATAATAATTATTATTATAACAATAAAAGTAATTATCATAGGAAAATAATTACTATGATAATAATAATAATAGTTTTATTAACATTAATAATAATAATAATTACTAATAATAATAATAATAGAAAATTTATTTGGTACAGTGATTATAATTTTGGCCATGCATACTTATAGGCCTTGCTGTAAATCGATTTTTCCGATAATTGAGTATTAGTTAATCTAAATTTGTTTGTATTACTTGTTCAAACTTTTTTACTTATTTTATACTATATCTTCAATTTTTAAGTAACTTGTTAATTTTAATTATTTAAAAAATAACTACCTATAAGAAAAATTGTGATAAAAGGTTATAATATTTTTATTCTATAACAATAATTTAAAAATTAAAATATTTATAAGTAAAAAATTACGGATGTTTTTATTATATAATTATAACACTATATAAATTCATAAAAAAATAATGATTCTTTATACACAATTTTTATAACTTTCAAGTAAAGTTTAATAATATTTTCATTTTAATAATATTTATATTTAATTACATCTTTAATTTTTATTTTCCTTAACACTATATTTCCACTAATTTACAATAGTTAATTTAGTATAAAAAATAAAAAAATATTATAAATTAAGATAATTAAATTATTTTTAAGTAGTGTCTTTATTACTTTTGTCAATAAGCTAGCTACAAATAATTTATTTTAGTTTTTGACTATAATGTAGCCATAATTTTAATATGATATGTGAATAATCATTACCTTTTTATTGCAAAATATTATTTAAAAAATAATTATAATTTTTGTTTAATAATTATGTTTATTTATTCTTACAAAATATCAGCCCAAAAAAATATTTAATATATTTTAAACCAAATTATTTTATATTAGTTTTCGTAAGAGTAAAAAAGAAACTGTCAATATTGTTATATTCTATATTTTTTAATATATTACAATCATTAGTTCTAAAATATAAATTTTATATTACTATTTTATTAGTTTTATTTGAAAATAAATTATATCACTCTCAATAAAAAATGTAATATCAAAATCATATATAAAAATAAATCAAAATTATTTCAATGGACTATAATTATTTTTAATAAAATATAATATTGAAAATAAATTATTCAATTTGAATGAGAAAAGTACAAACAGTACGCTTAATTATTTTACTTATATAAAATAATAAATATATTACTGAATTAAATTTCCTTTTAATATTAGTGTGTAAATTTTAATTTAAAATATATTTTCTGACAATAACCATAACATTTAATATTTTTATATTTTATACAACATATAAATAATGATGAGATTGGAAAAGAAAAGTTGAAAAATTATCAGGAATTCAAAAATAATATTTTTGAAGGAACAAAAACCAGTCAAAAGCACATAGAACTAAAAATACTCTTTTCAATTATCTTGTGGTAACTAACTTAATTAATTTGCAACGCATATAATAGCACCTTTTTTTTGCCTAAAAATATGTTTGCCAGCACATCGCAAAATATATTAAAAAATATTTGGTTACGTTTTATCCCATTCTCTCATCCATATAAATACACGTATATCTCACATTGTGAACATTCACTCTTTAGATTAAATATTTTAAATTTCAATTTTTATTTATTTACGTTTTTGTTATCTATTTAATCATTTTGTGTGCTCCGTGGGTTTCTTGAAAAGCGAGCGTTTCTTGAAAAGCTTGTTGTGGAAGACTCTGCACTTCGTGCACTTCACAGTCATTGTGTAAGTATTTGTTTGAAGCCTCTCCTTCTACGTTTGTTTTCTTTCTATTGAAGTAATGTAAATTTTGCATTCTTGTTGATTACATTTGTTTCTTACACGATTTTCAATATATGAAAGTTTGATAAAATTGTACTTTTTAGTTTTCCTTAATTGATTTTCTTTATTATTGTCATTCATAGAAAGACAAAGGTCAAGAAAGTATATGGTAATAAGTCAGATGGAACCGAATTCTTTACAGTTCAGTTAGCTATTAATGATTAGTTAATAGTATTTTATTTTAATTGATTATGATTTATCTTAAATAATTCTAATTGACTTCGATGGGCTATGATAGTAATTTGTGATTCTAAACATATACCGTTGTTATGAGTAGATATATCATTTTAAACGACAAAGGTCCTATAAATATGGCCTAAGTCGTGAGTGTCCGGGACTCTTCTACAGATAGACCTTCATTCGGTTCAACGTCTTCAACTGGTGACTCGGTTGCCTAAGGAATATCATCTATCTCACTATTCTCTTCTATTACTCATATACTCTTAAATACTCTTACTAACTTGAGCGGGAGTTTTTTGTAAGTGGACTCCATTCGGTTCAACGTCTTCAACTCGATTGTCATCAATACCTTCATTTGATTCAACATCTTCAACTCGATTTCCGTTATTATCACTGTAGATGATCTTTTCTCAGTTCGAGTTCGAGTAAGAACAATAATATATATAAAACAGGAATCAAAAGATATTATTCTTAATAATAAGTTATTCTAGATATTTTGATTTTGTTACTTTTACTTACTAATGGTAAATAATTTAAGCATGATATATGTTTCGTATCTTTAAATATTTATGTAAATTTATATACATATTAATCGAACGTGTAAATTGGTATGCTAAATCTTTTTTCAGAAAACTAAGTTTGAGTGATCTGAAAATTGTTATTTTAAATAGAATAGAAAAGTCAATTATGAAATATTCGAATTCTATAATGCAAGAATCACTCAAACATATTATTTTTGGACAAATCTTTAGAAATAAAATCACTAACAGTTTGCATTGATAGTGAATTTATGCAAGGTTCAAAAAGATAATTTTTATATAACACTTAGGCACTATTGTTATGCTTTTCCTGATCCGTTTAAGATCATAATCACTTTTTAAGTTTTTGTTTGAACTCTCTCATTTTACGTTTGCTTTTCATAAGTAATGCAGATTTTGCTTTCTTGTTGTTTACATTTGCTTTTTACACGATGTTCAATATGTTGTGTTTTTTAGTTTTTATTTATTATTTATTCATTAGAATGAGATGATATGAGAATGAGATGATGCTTATATGAGTTAACAACACAAACGGACTACGGTATCTTTTTTATAGGAGAACGGTATAAGTCCAATTTATTTTCCTTTTTTCTTCAATTTCTTATTTAAATTTTCATTTTTTATATTAAATTTTTACTAAGACTATTTTATTATAATATATATATATAATTTATTATAATAAAAGTAATTATGATAGAAAAAATTACTATAATAATAATAATAGTAGTATTTAACATATTATAAATAAAATTTACAATATTAGAAAAATTAACGAACAGAAAACAGAATAAATATTTTAAAAAGGAAAAAAATCTGATACAAAAATAAAATAATATATATATAGCAGTGCTAATAACTATTTTTCCTAAAAATACGGTTGCCAGCACATCCCAAAATATAATTAAAAAATATTTAGTTATGTTATATCCGAATCTCAGATTAAATATCTTTTAAATTCCAATTTTTATTTATTTATGTTTTCGTTATCTATTATCATTTTGTGTGCTCCCTGTGTTTGTTGAAAAGCTTGTTGCAGAGGACTCTGCACTTCATCCACTTCACAATCATTATGTAAGTTTTTTGTTTGAAATCTTTCGTTCTACGTTTGTTTTTCACTATTTTACTCTTTTTTTTGTTAGATTTGCTTTTCATATGATTTTTAATTTATATGAGTTTAAAAACATTGTGTTTTTTAGGTTTTTTTTGTTGATTTTATTTATTATTGATATTTATGAAAATATAAAAGTTAAGAGATGATGCTTATAGGAGTTCACAACACAAACCGCCTACGGTGTCATTTAGAGCAAAATTAGTCAATTTAATTTTTTTTGCTTTTGTCTTCAATTTCTTATTTTTTATTTTAAATTTTCACTAATACTACTTTATTATAATATATATATATATATATATATATATATATATATATATAAATATATATATAATTTTTAACTAAAAACTTGACATAATATTAATTATTTAAAAAATTACCATCACAAGCACAGTTCATTGATTATTATTAATATGACTTGTCACAATATTATTATGTTTCATGTTGCCATAGTTATTATGAATAATAATATATATTAATAAAATGTTTGATTTATAAAAAGTATTGTCAAAAAATGAGTTTAACAAACTGATTAAATAAAATATTGTTTTACATTTGAATACATATTTAGGACATTGTGGTAAAAGGAAAAAAAAATGGTGATAATGATCTTTATATATTACTATAATATAATATAACTGTTTGAATTGATTATAAAATAAAAGTTTGTTAATTGCATACTCAAACAAAATAAAATAATTTAAAAAAATAATGTTAGTATAAAATGAAAATTTAACCCTAATTCCTAAACTTCATTTAATCATCATGTATGTTTTTAAAGTTCAGGAAGACAATAAAATAAAATATAAATAATATTTTATTAATTATAAAAAAAATTAACAATGGAAAATATGAGAAATATTATTTATTAAGCATTGGTTGACATTGTTGTTAACGATGGGTTGTATTGGCCAGACCAACCCTAATGACCAATATAATGAAGGATTGTGTCGGCTTAGTTGAATGTAATGTAGACTCCTTTTGTGTTGACTTAGCTGATGCTATGCTCCCTTCTATTAATTTGTTATTCCCAATCACTGATTCTTCTTTCCAATCTCAAATTGTTGTTGACGGTAGCTTAGTTTAGTTGTAGAGAGTATTTTTGAGCGATTAAGTTACACCGTGGGGTCTTCGTTAACTCTTTGCATTCATTCGTGTTTGATATTAGTTTCTAAAATATGTATTTGGAGCTTCTTGAGAATCAAACTGTGAGTTTGAGTGAAATGATCATCACAAAAGTAACAAAGACCCTTATCTCTCCTTTCTAACATATATGTAGCAGTAAGATTCTTGACAATCTTGGGTGTTGTCTTGAAATCGTCTACCTCTGAAAGTGTGCGAAAGAAAGATTGGCTTTTCTCCCATTAAGGATTTTTACAATATTTCAGAGGATATGGATACATAGCTTTTAGAAGGAAACTAATATTAATTATGTGTTTTTGTCTTTATGAGAAGATCAAATTAATAGAAGGGAAAGAAATATTAATTATTTGATTTTGTCTTTATGACAAGAATCAAATTATCATCAATTATGTGTTTATTTTGTGTTTTATGGCAGTATCATGTTGTAATATTTTTATTTATTTTCTTCCTTTAGCTATACCTAGAATGAGTACATTATTTGTATTATTTGTATATATTCAGCTCTTTGTTTTCATAATATAGTATCAGAGCTCTATGTCCAATTACCAAATCGAAGTCAAGTTATTGCAAATTATTCTGGAAGTATTTTTATCAATCAAGATCATGTCTTAGATAATGTTTTGTATATTCCTAACTTAACTTTTAATCTTCTTTCAGTAGCAAAGTTAATTGATAATTTGTCTTGTGTGATTATTTTTTAATCTAATGGTTGTCACATTAAGGACAAAAACTCCTTCAAAGTGATTGGATCAGCTGAGTTGCAAGGTAGACTTTATATACTCAGGGTTCCTTCTTATTAAAACCTTTAAATCAAACCTGTCAAATCTCCATATATCATTAATACTGTTAAGTTTACTACTAGTGATCTTGAAAATGTTTTGATTTGATTCATGTTGCGCATTATCGTCAATTCATGGTCATAAATATTTCTTGACCATAGTTGATGATTATTCAAGGTACACATGGGTTTTTCCTTTAAAACAAAAATATGAAGTTGTTAAGATTTTGGAAGATTTTGTTGTTTTTATTCAAACACAATTTGAGACAAAAATAAAAGTAATAAGAAGTGATAATGAGGCTAAAGTTTTCATGACTAATATTTTATATTTTTCATGAAAAAAAAAAGATCACCTGGATATCTAAAGGATCATCATTGTAATCTAAATATTTTCAATACATCTTCTAGAATTAAATATCTTTTGAGTTTTGTTTTGTCTTATAATAAATTATCACCTCCTCATAAATATTTTGTTATGTCTATTTCTTCACATGTTAAGCCAAACACTTATTATGAAACTGTGAAATATGACTATTCATACAGTGTGAGATATCTGTTTATTTCTAATTTTTTTCAATTTTAAAATTTAAAAGAAAAAAAAAATATTTTCATATCTATGCATTTTTTATACTTTTAATATATTAATAAGAAAAATAATAAAGATTCTCTTCTTTATTTAACTTGACATTGTTGAATGACAATAAAAACTGATTAAATTTATATTAAAAATGTAATATTTTAATCTTATTTTATTTTCATAATGGAAATAAGTCATATATGAATGTTTACGTGATAAACACATACATATAGTTCAAATAAATTGTATTACAAATAAATAATTAAATGAGATGAGAAGATTGTTATAGAAGTTAATGGTGGAAAAATATTCAGCAGGTCCCATATCATGTGACTGAGTTTTGAAATATAAAGTTTATATCTATTTAATAAATTTGAATATGCTAAATTGTTTTAACCTAAAATGTTTATGAGGTATTAAAGGTTGTAGTGAAATGTTGGAAAGTCGCACATCACCTCCTCTTTATGTATGTGATAGTTCACCTGTCCATGTTTATAAAGTATTAGATAGAGTTATTTTTAGATTTAGAATGAACCAATTATTTATAAATATCTATGGCTGATTAGTCTTATATCTTATTAAATAAAAGTATAATTAATTATAGAGATTACAGTCATTAACAAAACTTTAAAAAAATATTTATTAATGATACTTGAAATTGATTAAAAAAATATAAATTTTAAAAATAAATTAATAGTAATTAAAATTAAAAATAATAAAATAGTTAATTAAAACTTAAAAAATATACATTTCATACACTTAAATTAATTGATTTAAAATTAATATTAAAGCATAAATTAATTATGAAATATAAGCTATATTTTAAGATTTAATTTTTAAAATGTTTTAAATGTTAAAGAACGCTATGATTGGAAAGTGAGCAAATAAGAAACTTATCCTTTCTAGATAGTATATTTATATTAAAATTTAATATATCTAATAGGTTTCTTTATTATATATTATTATTTTATAAATTTATCTATTATTATTTTTAATATTATTATTATAATTATCATTTATAATTTTATTATTATTAAATTTATATTTATTATTTTAAATTAAGTTTAAATATTATTATTTTATAATTTTAAGTAATTATTAGAGATAAAGAAAGAGAGGGTAAATAAGATTTTTATTATTGAAAACAAAAAATACATGTGACACAGTTGTCGATGTCTATTTATTGTGGTACTTTGACGCATATCTCGAAACATGGTAAAATAATTTCAAAAAGGAAGAAATAAGGGAAGGGAAGCTGATGCGTTATTATTTATTGTGCTACAGTCTTTTGCGGTGACCAGATCTTGGTTCTTCTTCAATTCAATTCAGTCTCACTTTATGTTTGATACCAGTTTGTTTTAAGATAAAATATTACTTATTCTAGCAGGCTTGTCCCAGAGACATATGACGAAGTGGTTAAAGTAGTTGAATCATTAACAGAGGGCCATAAGATTCATATGTCTTCTGCGGTGACCAGTTCTTCCTTCAACTCGATCACAGGTTGTGCATCTGGAATCCATATTTGTGTTGCATGGTGGTCGCAATTAGTTCAGCTTGGTTTCAATGGTATTTTCTTTTTCTGTTGGAAATCAGATCTGTCTTCCTCTTTTATCAATCTATGAAATGGAACACACCGAACCTTAGGATGAGTTTGGAAGAAATAATCTACTCTTATTTCAGCTTAGGGTTTAGACTAACTCTACCCAGATTAAGAGTTCACAAGAAGATGGTTGTCTTTCTCAATCCAAATAATGATGAAAGGTTTATAGGCCTAACCTAATAGTTGTCTAATTGTAACTTATGAAACTAATTTACATTTTAAATGAACGAACTTTCACATTATAGAAACAACTTACACAACAGTGCTTTCATTTCTAATACAAATATAATAGTTTTGGTAATGAGAAGTGTTTGCATGTGTGTGAATGTATGAAATAAGTTCTAAACATACTGATAAACTATTTTTAATATTATTGTATGTTGATGAATTTTAATGATGATTAGTAGAATGTTTAGTACAATGTATTTCATGTGTCACAATTGAAGAAATATGTGCATGACCCTAGCCACATCCTAGTAATAGATGAAGTGCAAGTCAAGGAGAAGTTGAGTTTTGAAGCCCAACCGATCAGAATTGTAGACCAGCAGACTAAGCAACTTAGAGGCAAAACCATCAGCATGGTGAAAATATTCTAGGATGCCAAAGTTGGTAATTCCACTTAGAAGCTAGAGGAGACCATTAGCGAAAGTTACTTTACTATCTTATACTTTACTGTTTATATTAGTATTTTGTGAAGTACTTAAGAAAAGGAATACAATATAGGATGTGAAGTGAATACACAGTTGTAAAGGTGATTTCTACTTATCTGTCTTGCCACAAAAGAATTTTGCTGGTGCATTCGTGATTGTCTTTATCACGTGATTGTCTTTATCGTCATGAAATGTCCCTACTCTTTGAGGAACTATTGTGTACTGTTTCATGTTTTCTCTTTGTGTGCACTTATGTATTTAGTTAATGGTGCTGTGGGTGAAACACTCTTGTATTGATAATATTATGTCATCTCTTCTGCTGCAAAACTGATGGCAGCATGCTTCACATATTCAGATGGTCAAATATTTGTCTCATAATTAATAAATAAATAAAAAACACAGCTGATCTGAAATTAATAATATTACTAATATTAAAAGGTTTTAATCAGATTTATAATATAAATGAAAATTTTATTTTATATTTAAATGATATATATTATATTATATAACTCTTCTGATAAACTTTTTGAAACATGAGAATGGGAAAGAAAAGCATTCTTTAGTTCTTAAGATTTTAAATTTTTCTAAACTAATTTCTAAATTTTATATCTCTAACACTAATTTGCATACACTTACCAAATTAATTATTTTCAAAATCTGAAAAATGTAATTATTTTTTTCACTTTCTATTCTCTTTTATTATTTTAATACCAACAAAACTATTATAATTACAAAACCATTTTTAATCTTTGAAATTTGTGTTATTTTTTTATATTTTCATTATCAATAAATTATGTAATAATATTTAACTTAAAAAATAATTACTTAATTCAATAATAACCAATGAATAATATTAATTTTTATAATATACTTCAGTCAATGCATAGAATAAATTATGTCATGATGTTAAATCAAATAAAACAACTAGTGAGGTGGATAGAAAAATAGGAAGTCATGTCTTACTCTGATCTCCCTTTGGCTTTAAGGAAACCTCTTCCTAACAGTTATATTGTTTTTTTCTGCTGCTTCAATAATTTTGTTTCATAGTATTGCAATTCAATTAGACAATCAGTTTTAAAATAAAAAACCACAAAAATTAATGAATTCAGATCATTCACTTGACAATAAAAGTGACAAGATTTCCTAAAAAGTAAAACTGATTATCATAACCCAATAATAATAAAGAAAAAAAACATGTTGAGAGAAAGGTTGAAAGATGTTTAAAGGATTGATAAATACATAGTAAAATTATATATAACATTTTATGTATACTTTTTTCATCAATTTTTAAAATATTAGAAAAATATATAAATTCATTATTATAAAGATTTCAAGTCTTTTCACAAAAGATTTTAAATGTTTTAAATTAATTTTTAAATTTATGCGTGAAATAATTCAAAGACAATGTGAAATATTTTAATGCATACATACTATAGAAGAAAAGAATAAAAAAATTATATAAATATAAATTAAAAATTATTAAATCAATTTTTCATACTAAAAATATAATAATATAATCATTTATATTTTTAATAATACAGTATTTATTAATAATTTTTATACAATCTCGTACAAATTTATTATATTTATGTAAGTTGAACATATTTTATATATATATATA
>Ga0209489_106037_pt1 | contig 20012 bp, 7 predicted proteins | sample SiratrowhiteBW_FD_187527 | JGI IMG/M metagenome (GOLD analysis project Ga0209489, IMG submission 187527) | Root nodule microbial communities of legume samples collected from California, USA - Siratro white BW (SPAdes) (version 2) | ecosystem: Host-associated > Plants > Roots > Nodule | place: USA...
TAATTTGCTTCATACTGTCTTTGCTGGATAATATTGGTTAGAATCATTTCTGCTGCATAAAACTCAACTGGTGTATGTGCTGTTTGAAATTTGCTCTCTGCCAGCAAAATAAATCAATTTATTTGTGCCTGAAATCGATTTATTTCACCACTGCACCTTAAATCTTTTATCATTGAGATTCAGAAAAGGTTTTCTATTAACTAAACTGTTTTCAGTGTTTTAAATTGACAAAATTCTTTTAAAGTTCAATTCACCCCCCCCCCCTCTTGAACTCAGCCAAATATATTTTCAAGTTGTGTAAAATGAACTTATTTTTGTGAATTAAGCCTAAGTAATCCTTCATCTGGGTTGAATTTAATAAAAGAAGAACTTTATTTCTAAAATTTATCCTCATGCAGACATCTGAATTGAGTTGCCAAAACTTCAACTAAGGTGTCCTGGTATTCATGTATGGGTAACCTCTAAGGATTTCTAACCACACAAGCAGTATTAATATAGACAGTTGTCTAAAATGAACATAATTATGTGAGTTAAGCCTGAGTAATCCTTCTTCTGGGTATAATTTAAGAACAGAAAAACTTTATTTATGAAATTGGTCCTCATGAAGACATCTAACTTGAGTTGCCCAAACTTCATCTCAGGTGTCCCCGTATTAAAGGAGGGTTGACCTCTGAGGATTTTTTACCACACAACCAGTACTGATAGAGACAGTTGTATAAAATAAACTTATTTTTGGGAGTTAAACCTGAGTAATCCCTTTTGTGGGTATAATTTAAGAAGAGCAGAACTTTGCTTCTGAAATTAGTCACCGTGGAGACATCTGACTTGAGTTGCCACAACTTCAACTTAGGTATCCCAGTGTTACAGAAGGGGTAACCTCTAAGGTTTTCAGACCATACAACCAATATTAATAGAGAGAGTTGTATAAAATAAACTTATTTATGTAAGTTCAGCATGAGTCATCCTTCTTGTGGGTATAATTTAAGAAGAGAAGAACTTTATTTCTTAAATTGGTCCTCATGCAAACATCTGACTTTAGTAGCCAAAACTTCAACTCAAGTGTCCCGGTATTCAAGTAGGGGTAACTATTCAATAATAAGAACTTATTTGTGGGAAGTAACCTCAGTCAAACTTGTTTTGGGTACAATGTAACAAGAAAAAAATTTCATTTGATGAATTGTTCCTCATTCAAACCAAGTGACTTCAATTGTCAAAACTTCATGGCAGATGACGTCGTGGGAAAGGAGGGGTAACCTCTCAAGTTTTTTGAGCATACTCACAGTATTAATAAAGACAGTTTCATAAAATAAAATTATTTGTGGGTATTAACCCTTGTCAGACTTGTTTTGGGTTCACTATAACAAGAAAAAAAGTTTATTTGATGAATTGATCTTCATCCAGACCAAGTCACTTTAGTTGCCAAAACTTCAAGGCAAGTGACCCGTGGGAAAGGAGGGGTAACCTCTCAGGTTTTCTGAGCACACTCCCAGTATTAATAGAGACAATTCCATAAAAAGAAATTATTTGTTGGAATTAACCTCAGTTAGACTTGTTCTGGGTACAATGTAACAAAAAAAAAGTTAATTTCATAAATTAATCCTCATTTAGACCAAGTGACTTCAGTTGTCAACACTTCAAGACAGGTGACCCCATGGGAAAGGAGGGTAACCTCTTATGTTTTCTGAGCACACTCCCAGTATTAATAAAGACAGTTCCATAAAAAAAAATATTTGTTACAATTCACCTCAGTCAAACTTGTTTTGTGTACAATGTAACAAGAAAAAAGTTCATTTGATGAATTGATCATCATTCAGACCAAGTCACTTCAGTTGCCAAAACTTCAAGGCAGGTGACCCCGTGGGAAAGGAGAGGTAACCTCTCAGGTTTTCTGGGCACACTCCTAGTATTAATTGAGACAGTTACATATAAAGAACTTATTGGTGGAAGTTAGTTAGCCTTGTTTTGTGTATAATGTAACAAGAAAAGAAGTTCATTTGATGAATTGATCCTCATCCAGACCAAGTGACTTCAGTTGCCAAAATTACAAGGCAGGTGTCCCCATAGGAAAGGAGGGATAACCTCTGAGTTTTGCTCCTGGCGTAGGCCTAGTATTGATGAGGACACTGCACTAGAAACACCTTTTTCATGGGAGGGAAACCTCAGTGAAACCATCAAAAGAAGCTTCGTTTTTATCGTAAACGCATAAAAGACCAACCTTTAGTCGAAAATGCAGCAAAGTTGAAGTACCCAAAGAAAGACCCAAACAAATGGAACCACCGTCATTGTACGCGAATGTTAACAATGGTGGCTATGGACTATATAATGGATAAGGACAAGGAGAAGGAGAAGGAGAAGCGAAGGAGAAGCGAAGGAGAAGGCTTGCGATTGCGTGAAGGTTAAAACTAATGTGAAGGGAAACTGTGACGAGCAAGGAAAACTGAATGTGAACAAATGTGAATGAAATGAAAAGAGAGAGCTCGTCTTTTGATTTCATATACACTCCTACATGCTGGCACTTCACATTAAAATGATATTTCATTTGACACATCACAATGTCAAATGAATGTAGAAGCAAAGGAGAAGGCTTGCGATTGCGTGAAGGTTAAAGCTAATGTGAAAGCAAGGAAAGCTGAATGTGAACAAGTGTGAATGAAATGAAAAGAGAGAGCTCGTCTTTTGATTTCATATACTCTCCTACATGCTGGCACTTCACATTAAAATGATATTTCATTTGACACATCATAATGTCAAATGAATGTAGCGTCATGTGAGAGTATTACTCTTTATTGCATGCCTATATAGAATACCTACAAGTACCTAGAAGTTATAAGAACAACATGGTTCATTCAAGTTCACAACAAACTTATCACCATGGTTTGCATGGGTAATTTCCAATATATGCAACAAAAACCATTGTGATATTGAGTTCTTATTAAATTCATTATCTCTAGTTAGCTTCTTTATTGATTTAGGCATTATATGACCTTTATATTTCATGAACTTATCTTTGTGAGTAACAAATCTCCCATGATAGATAACCTTATTGTTAAAATTATGGTATAGTAATTAACTATTAGAAAACATGTTCTCATAGTGCACTCTAATCACTTCAATCACTTCAATCACTTCAATTGTATTAACAAAGTATTAAGTTCTTGATAGTCTAATGGTTTATATGTTTGAACAAAATTGATGTGATTAGGGTTTGGAGAAGAAGGATATCATCACTAAAGTTCACAATTCAAGATTCAAATATTAGGAAAGAAGAACAACCTATTAAGTTTGGTTAGTTTTGGGATGTTCTTGATAGGTTTGTGGATAAATGGTTGACATGGAAGGCTTGTTCTAGGCCAGACAAGTTGTGTTGGATGGTTTGGTTAAGGTTTTCTTAAATATTGGAAGAATCTTGGATGATGTTTTTTCAATGGAATTAGTAGAAGTGGTCAATAGTGTGGCTATGGTGTATAAGGTTGCTAATGATGTTTTCAATTACTTTTTGATAGAGCTATGGTGTATAAGGTTTCTTGAATTATTGAAATAATTTGGTGGGGTTCATGGAAATCTCGGTTATTGTTTGAATGGAATGTTTTAGCTTAAAGGTGTAATAAGAAAGGGATTGACTTGGTTTTTTCTCGAAAGTAAGGAGAGAAAATCAAGAAACATATAAGGTGCAACTATCACATATAGCCAAGGCAACAAATGAACTTTGATCTCCTCACGATCCTTCTTTCTTAGACAATCTAAAAATCATCATCAAAATGAATGACAAGAGGAGTTAAGCTTCTTCTTAGATAAGATAAGTAGCACCGCCAATGAACGCAAGAAAGAGAGCCACCACAACCTAAGAAGGGCTAAGAACTCTCAAAGATAAGATTCATATTTTTCTTTAAATTTAAATACTTCATAATTTCTTCACTAAAGTTATCTTAGAAGGTGCATTAGGCACACCTCTTATTTCTAGTCTAACCTACGTTTAATTAACCCTAATCCAAAATAAGGTGGATGTACAATAGTTTACCTATGCTAATTTTTAAACAATATTTAATACATGGAAGACTTTCTACTATATTTTTATGATATTTATATTCTTCATTTTGGCTTGTAGTCTCATCTCTTCCAAGTTTTTCTTGATGTGAAGACTCTCTTTTCATGATCACATAAAAAACAAATATCAAGGTTACTAATAGTTTGTTTATCATATTATTATATTAAAGTTCAACAGAGCCTTTTATTTATTTATTTTTTATTATGTGTTTAACAAAAAAAATGTAAAACATATTTTATAAGCATTAGGTATTGTTATATACAAGTGTGTTGCCTAAGCAAATACAAGTGCTATTTGTAACGTCCCTTTTTTTCTAATTAATTCACTAGAAATATAGAAAATAAACATCATTAAATTCAATAGAGGAAGTGAGCTCGCAACGGAATAAAAGAAGCCCTCGTCTACTAAGTCTTAAAATTTATTTTACATTTATAGTTTGTGAAATTATAGCATCCGAAATGAATTATTGTTTGATAAATTATGCCTTCGAATTTAATATATTATGTGTTGTGAGACCATCATAAAGTTCTATTTCAATAATCGTCTGGTCTATGTATTGAAAGATACCTAATAAAAAAAATTTAGATAATTCTACATAGATGTTAATCTCAAAACTATTTGAACTTTCCATCATCTAATCTTTTTCAGAGTATATACTAGAGATTTATTTTGTACCTGTTGTTTTAAACCACTTAATTTGACTATCAGAGTTTGAGCAAATAATTCCATATGCCTCGTCTAAGCTTAGATATTACATATGATTACTAGTTCATCATGCTTTCAAAGTTAGTTAAACACACCAATAACCGCTTTTTACCGAGCTCATATTTCCCTACTACATATTTCTACTACTTACACCTATTTACATTTCATCTCTATTATGGAGATCACCAGTGATAGATTAAAGAGAGGATTGTGATAAATGATGGGTGAAAATGCCAATGTCATCACTACTGGTTCATCAAGAATTAAGGATATCCCTACAGTGAAGGAAATGCATCGTGGAATGAGCGGAGCGGTTCCATGGAAAGTCACTTAACTTTCTACCACATTTGTGCCTGAACCATTCCCATGAAAGTAGGTAGAGATGTATGTCGTAAATGAGTTATGAACTTGAGGATCAATCATAGCTTTAAATTGGATGAGAGTGTATGTATTCATAGAAAAGAAACATAAAAGTGAGATATTAATATGTTAAGAATATTTTTCAGTGTAAAATAGTTGAGCTGAATCCAAGATTTACTTTTTAAGAAAGCAAGATGTCATCCTAAGGGTACCAAAAATACTTTCTTAACAGCTTAATGCTAAGGTTTAAGTTAAGATAAGAACTTACAAGAAAATATAGTAACGACTATGATAACTAATTAGAATTATATTTATTAAATTTTATATGGATAAGAATGCCTTCTTTGATTATTTTTACGATTAAATCTTTTAAGAATTACTTTAAGTATGTTCTTCAGAGTTAAAATTGAATAATAGCAAAAATAACCAAAACAACAAACTATACTGACACTTTTAGGTGTATTTATCATTAAGACTTTAAGGGTATGTATTAAAAAGTATTTCTGCAAAGTAGCATTAATAGTATTAAAATCAATAGAAAATATCATAAATAATCTAAATGGAAATTGTAATGACTAGTTCGGATAATTGAATAATCACAACCACATCCTCTAATCATTATATATATATATATATATATATATATATATATATATATATATATATATATATATATATATATATATATATATGTATATATATATATATATATATCTTCAACTTAATTGATTTCCAAAGAATTAAATTCCGCATTACATGCATTCATAAAGTACACCATGATCATGGAACCCAATAATAACAATATGGAACCCAATAATAACAATATGAGAGATATTTTAATATCATAAATGTTATTTTTGCAAGATAGTTTCTGTATATTTAATTATAGTTAATTAATTTTCAAAAGACACATTTCATAAATAAAGATAAAATCACGAGTGCAAAACATAAATGATAAAAAACGTTTAATAAAAATTTTAATAATCAATGAGACTTAGGAATGTCTCATCGAAAATATGAAAATAACTCCTATATACATATATCTTCTTACCCTTACCTTATCATATTCTTCTTTTTCTTCTTCAAGCCTCTTAACAATAGGTTTTGTAAGTTTGTCTTATGTATTCTCAAAGGCTCTGTTTATAGTGTTCATGATAATCAACACTTCTGGTTAAGTTTCAAATATTTGATACTAATTTAGTTTGATTCTAAAGTTTAGTTAGATATTATTGAAGTATAAAGAAAGTTTCAAATTGTAGTATTGTATTGATGTGACAATGATTATAAGTTAAGTTTATCTTTAGCATTTAATGTGGTTCAATTTTTTATCTATCAAAACTTATCTTATTTACTTCATGACAAATGATTTCATTTGGTTGTTTTACTTGGACAATTTTGAAAACTACTAAGATAGTGATATGAGCTAAGAAGATACCTATCAAGTTCTCCAAGGATAAGACGATTTCTACCACACGATAGTTGTGCACTTAAGTAGACAATAAAAATTTTGACGCACACTACAAAAAATAGCGTATGTGGTGGCAGTTTTAGTATGATAGTTATTAAAAAATGTCGTAATTAGCTATATAATACGACATTTTAATTACTACACATTTCGTATTCAAAATATGACATTTACAACTGCCACTTCATAAGGGGATATCAATTTTTTTTGTCGAGCATTTTTCATTCCTTCCATGTTTTCTTAAATGTGCAAGTACCCATAGCCTTTTTCATTTCTCTCCACACTCAGCATTGAAACCCTAGTCCAACCTTATCATAAAAATTTGTCTCTTTGAACCTCAATCCCAACAAATTGTTCTCTTGGAACCCTATCTCTACATTTAAAGCTTTGAATATTTCTCTCTTTGAATCTAACTGTCAATTTCATTCAAACCCTATCTCGTTGAAAATTGTTTGTCGTTAGTATTTGTCGCCCTCACCATCGATGGGAGTATTCGTGACCCTCATAGTCATGATGAATCCTTACTATCATCGTCGCCCTGACCGTGAGTCGTCATAGTCTCACCAACAACCATAGGTAAGAGCTTCATTTTCCGATTGTTATGTTTCCTTTATGTCAATGTAAAGAAAAACTAGGTTTCCAGTTTCCATTTCTTTCTTTGTAGTTGTTGCAGTGATGGTTCTTCTTTATTTAATGTTATTATTTATCCTATACAAACACTATTTTTATGATTTCTTTGTTGGATATGTATGTAGAAACCCGTTTAGCCAAACATTTGACGAAGGATATAGTTTATAATTGTAATCTTTTAGTTGCTATTGCAAATCTTCAATATGCTACTCAGTTTTATGATATGAAAATAAAGGGAAGTTTCTCATACATAATTATATGTTTAAGGTAGTCATTGTGCTAAAGAACTCCCTCAGAGGGATGGACAACCTGATTGTGAGGTATGTTTATTTTGGTGACTTCAATTGTATTTGTTTTGAAACTTTTTCTTGTGTTGAATTTGTTAGCGATGCACTTTTAGAACCATTATTATGTCTTTACCTAGCAACTTAAGCTTTGGGATAGTTGTTGATTCATTAATTATAATAGAATTATTCTTTATGAAACTGATTGTGGATGCATTTTACATTAGAACACTATAGTGAAATATAACAAAAATGATTGTTATGAAAAATAAAATATACGCATTATGTAATAAAGAGAAGACCACGAGCAGGAGGTTATAACAATATTGTGAAAATGAAATCTTTCAGAATGATTTGGAGCTTGTGATGAGCCAACAAACACTTGAGTTTCATTACGGAAACATCACAATACTTATGTGGAAAATCTAAAAAAAATAACAAGTTGTTAGGATAGGCTTGATGGGAATTAACTGGAAGAGATTATATCACTTCATATGATAAGGGTGACATTCTTCCAGCTTTCAACAATACAACACATGCTTGCATGCATGCTTGTAACAGAATCTAGTCTAATTCATGTTTCAAAACCATGGCTTTGATGGAAATTAATATTGTAATGCATGTTGTAGCTATGGAACCATGACTTCTTCTAGGAGTGCATGAAACCAGGTGGAGGTGGAAAACTATCAGAGGAACTTCTAAAACTTATTGGAAAAGGCTTTGGGTCATTTGAGAAAATCCTTAATGAGTTTAAGGATGCTGCTGCAACAGAATTCGATTTAGGATAAGCCTAGCTTGCATGTGAGTTAAATTCATCCTTTCAGAAATGTTAAATGAGATCATTTCTAAAAATTTAGTTTATTATAGTTAATTTTAACTAATCAAAAGCTTATTTCTTCTTGGGTAAGTGTTTGCTAAGAAATTTATCCACATAAGCAAGTTACATACCATTCTTGTTCATTCACTTTCATTGATGAATATATAGAAAGGGCAAGCAAATTTTATGAGGAAAATGCAACAAATCCTCTTTCAGCCCATGAGAATAAGAAGCTAGTAGTGATCAAGAGTCTCAATGTTGTGAACCCTCTTGTTTGGGAAGGTTATTATGTAAATAGTAAGAACTAGTTATAATGTTATTCTTCATTATTTATCTTAAAATATGAATGATAGTTGAGTTTGATGAGGTTCATTTCCATGATATACTCTAATGTAATTTCATCTTAATTTCTTACAACCACTTCTTACTGTTTGTTACTATGAAACAACTTGCACAAACAAGCTTTGTAATAGTCATCAATAACAAATTTCTAACTATGTAATCTTTTTTTCCATCTTTGGGTTGCATGCTTACTACCTTGACATTCATGTGCTATGTTGCTCAAACCATTATATTAGTTAAGAGAAAAACTACTAACATTATGTTTCCAATACATTCTCTGTGTTGACTAAAATGTTGTGGGTGACATCAATTGTCCCGTGACAGAGATTAAGTGGGTCAAGTCACAATCGAATCATAGCACTTGGGCTGCTACGCTCTTAAGTAGAAAGAGTTGTCCTTGACTAATGGCTATAACTTTTAACCTAGTAGTAAGAGCTTGATCTAACAATTGGTATTAGAGCCAAGTTCACGAGTTCAATTCCCAGTGAAAAATTGCATAAGGAGAGATTATTGCGAGTGACATCAATTATCCCGTGATGGAGGCCACGTGGGCTAAGTCACAATCAAATCGTGACGTTTGGGCAGCTACACTCTTAAATAGAAAGAGTTGTAGCTTGACTAATGACTATAACTTTTAGCCTAATGGTAAGCACTTAATCCAACATAAAATTCACATGAATCACAGTAATTTAAAAATAAGATATACCATTTTAGAAATGAGATCCAAAAATTAGTGAGACACATGAACTTTTTACCAACCAAAAAGAATTAACAGTTTATTTTATTTGGTTTTTGTCCTATATATCTTATTTATCAAATATCATTATGATGGCAAAATTTTGTTTGATGCCAATTATGACAAATTTGAACTAGGAAAGGAATAAAATATATGAACTTAAATCGGGTTAAGGAACCTTATGTAATCTAAAACAAAATATTTGCTACACAATCCATTTCAATGGGAGATTTAATACTATTCAAGTGATTTTCAATTTCATTAACTTGTTTGAGATGTTCATTCTTGATGAAAAGTGCTTAGAAATTTTAAGCAATTGTCACAAAGCATTGTCTCCAAATGGGAAGGTGGTTGTTGTGTTTATCAAAAATCATTATGATGGCAAAATTTTATTTGATGCCAGTTACGACATACTTGAACTAGGAAAGGAAGAAAAATATATGAACTTAAATATTGGGTCAAGGAACCTTATGTAATCTGAAAAATTTTGTATGTGACACAGTCCATTTCAATGAGAGATTTAATACTATTCAAGTGATTTTCAATTTGATTAACTTGTTTGAGATGTACATTGCTGATGAAAAGTGCTTAGAAATTTTAAACAATTCTCATAAAACACTATCTCTAAATGGGATGGTGGTTGTTGTGTTTATAAGATATTTGGCAAAATTTTATTTGATGCCAATTAAGGCATACTTGAAGTAGGAAAGGAATAAAATATACGAACTTAAATATCGGGTTAAGGAACCTTATGTAATCTAAAATTTTTTTAATGTTAGACAACCCATTTCAATGGGAGATTTAATACTATTCAAGTGATTTTCAATTTGATTTACTTGTTTGAAATGTGCATTGTTGATGAAAAGTGCTTAGAATTTTAAGCAACTATCACAAAACACTATCTCCAAATGAGAAGGTGGTTGTTGTGGAGTTCATAATGCCAGAACAACTAGAAACAACTAAACAATCTCACCTTTTCTCCTGTATTAACAATCTTATGTTTATCACAACAAGTGGAAAAGAAAGAACTCAGAAACAATATGAGAATTTCTGCAAGCTCGTTGGATTTTCAAATTTTCAAGTTGCTTGTCATCAGGTCCAGGAGTGATGAAATTATACAAGTAACTTGATTAACAATAGTTCATGCTTTTAAGATAAAAGTATGAAGATTTAATAAATATTTTTTGTTGAATGTAATACAATAATTGCTTTTAATATTTATGTTTAGACATAGATGATTAGCAAACTCTTGAATTTTAGATTGTGGTTTTGGCATTGGTAAAGTTTCCAAAAATATTTTAGTAAGATACTTGAATGAGGTTTCTCTGATTTACTTTCCTTATCTATTTCTTTTAGTCAGTCTTCTATAGTTCATAACTAACAACGCTTATATCAAGCATGTGACAATTCAATGAAAAGTTTATAACTTAAAACATGTCCCATTTACGTTCTTATTAAGTATCAATCTAAATAATGCATCATCCTATCTTTTAGTGAGTACTCAACATCAAAATTTACCTTTTTTTATCATTTATTTATAAAGTTTTGTATTAGTGATTTTTATTACTTTTTTTTCCTTTTTAATTTTTTTCTCTTATGAATTGTCGGAGATGATGTCTATCTTTTATTTATTATGTTCTTGTTAGAATAATTTATATTATCTTTTGAGCAAAAGTTATGTTCATTTCTTTCTCTTTCCTTAAGCTTGTGTTGTAAGCTACTAATCCTTATATATATGAATTTGAACCAAAAAGGAGATTTAAGTTAAGATATCTCAAGCTCCCCATATATACTCTTTAAACTTGGTATTAGAACATTTTCCGTCAAGTGTCATTTCTTTACATGGTATTTTTGTCTTTATTTATTTTATAAATATTGAAAATGAAAAACTTAAAACTATCTTTAATTGATTTTAGAGATCATATGTTGGAAGTGGTGCTATATCTCTAAATCAAATTGTCATATCAAGTAGAGGAAACAGGACTATTAATATAGTTATGTTGTAACAGTGTCTAAACAATTTTTATTTTTTAGATGTTAAGTTATCATGTATTTTAATTTGGTTTTGAACAACATGAACTTTGGTATCGAAATGCAATGATAAATATTTGTTATTATAATTCTATGTATTGTTTAATTATTTTATTAGCAATTATAAAAATAGGTTTATTTAAATTATGAGATTATAAATAGGTGGATACATTCCATTTATTTAATATTTGAATTACAACAATTCCAACTAACATATTATATTTCATAATAATATCATATTATAATGTCAATAATGACGTTTACATGTAGCGTGTTTTGTGGTGAAATCCTTTTGTTAGTTAAAACAAATACGACAATTTTAACTAACATTATTTTCATGCTTACAAACGCCGCTTTATACAAGTTGTTAAATGGAGGATGCTACAGTGGTTTGTACATGAACGTCATATTATATTTCGTGGCGTCCAGATCTATGATGGTATGGGGAACCGCCATACGCGTATTTAGTGGTGTTTATAAATGACACTATATAATAAAATAACCGTCACAATCTTTTGTAGTGGCAAAAGTTGAGAACTCAATTGGTCCATTAACATTTTATATCCCAAGTTTCCAGGATGTTACACTCTTGGTATGTTTTTTGTCAAATTGAACTGATGGAAACACTTTACTTAGTACTCTTTGTCTGATAAGTTTTTGCTTGGACAGACAATAAATATACTTTGTTTAACAAATAATAAGCTTTAAGCGTTTCATAATATACATATAAAACATATAAATGTTTATTCTTTGTGTGTAGGGAATGTTCATCTTTTCGTTTCTCTCAAGAGGATCTCACTTTAAAGTATCATCATCAAGATTTCTTAAAGAATGTGCTTAAAACGTCTCCACACAAACAAATTTTCTAAGAAGGCATAGTGATAGTCTTCTAAAAGTCAACAAGTTGTGTCAAACCTTATGCTTTACACTAAAGAGAAAAGAAGCTACCTACCCTAGCCTTAATAAGTCATGATGTGTATCAGTGGAGTTGCGTAAAGAAGCTACATGGAGAACATTTAATTTGTCCACATGCTTGAACATTGTCAGATGATAAACAAGGAAGATGAAAGGCATATAACCTTAGAATGGCTCCACAGGGATTTGCAACAATTTTTTCTTCTTAGCTCTATATAAAGAAGATCTATGCTAAGAAGAAAGGTTTGGCCAAAGTCTTACAATGAATACAAGAACAAGTTATTGAAATGTTAAGCAATCAATAGACTTCTGTTTGTGAAAGAGAACATTATTTGTGTTTATAACTATCTAAAAAAGTGTTTATTGTCTTGTGTCTTCCTTAGGACATTTTTCTCTTTCAGTGAGCAAAACATGTGGTCGTTTAGATCACAACCTTCGTGTAAACAAAGTGTTTAGCCAAGAGCGTTTATGTTTAAAAGAATACTCGATCTTAGTCAGGAGTGACTGTGTTTCAAATAATACACGTGCTTAGCCAGAAGTGCTTGTGTACAAACAATACTTGTGATTTTAGCCAGAAGTGACTATGTCCAAAAAAATACTTCTTGTTGTAGCCAAAAGTAGTTGTGCAAAGAATACTTGTAGTTTAACTAGAATTAGTTGAATCGAAATAATACTTGTATCTTATAACGTTAGTTTGCATTAGTGGAACCTTGATTATCTTGATCAAGAAATGAATGTATTTGATCCAAACTCCAAATAATCAATTATTGTTAGATCATTAGACAATCTAGCACTCATTAGACGGCTTAGTCATGCTAGATGATCCATGGTCCCATTAAATCATCTCATTATCTAGTTCTGGTGATAACAATACCCTAAGTGATTATTTGGAATTTAATAAATTTGTTTTGTGTATAGAAAATATGTAGTTTTGGGCTTTAGACTGTCAAAATAAGGTTAAACAATCAACCCTGGACTAGACAATCAACACTGGACTAGACAGTCAACTTTGCTTTAGATGGTAACGGTCATCACCTCATTAGATGGTCAAAGCTGCATCAGAAGGTCAACCTTAGCTTAGATGGTCAAAGTTGCTTTAGGCAGTCAATAAGGCATTACACAATGTACATTGTATTTGATGATCTAGTTTTCTGTTTCTCGTTAGACGGTTCAACTACTATGTTGAACCAGGCTTTTCCAAGCTCGTTCTTGATTCGTTTTCATTCTCTTAAACTTGCCTAATTGTTAACTGATTAATTTCGAATCAAAATCAAAATCTTAACAAGGTTTTATGTGAATTTAAATTCAAGAGGCGTAAGAATAATGTCTAGTGATACGAGAGTGTTTTGAACTGATATAATCTCACTATTTCTCAATATAAATTATGATTAATTGCATATCAAATTAAAGTTTTTATTAGATCTAATAAGTGTTTAATTGTATGATTATTTATGGAAACAATTTGAATCATTTTAGGGTTTTATTGAGATGCTTTCAAAGAGCCTAACGTTCTGAAATTATATGGAATTGGAATCTTTTTATTGTCTCTGAATTGATTAAATCTCTTAATTACTTTCAAAATTGAATTCAAATTAACACGTTATGTAATTAATTAATTCCTAAATCAAAGATTATAATCTGGGTATTCACAAGTTTACTATATTTTTAGAAGGTTCTTCCCAGTAATTAATTTGAATCTGTAATGGAAAGTTTTCAAAATAGAACTTGAATTAAGTATATTTTTAATTTAGAATATTTCATCTTCATTTGAATTGTTTCTTTTACAAAATCAATCAAGTCTTATGCAGAATGAATATCATACCAAGAGTCTTTATATAGAGTGTCTAGTGAGAAAGTGATGAAAAAAAAAGAATGACTACATCTAGAATTGCCATTTAGAGCTCACAATAGTTATTTTCTCTAACACTACAAAATATGCATTAGTTTGAATATGAAAACAAGATAGACAAGCGAACAAAGTGAATAACACACCACAAAGATTAAAAGAGTTGAGCATATACTCTATTCAATATTCAATGAGTGTTTACTCCATTCAACTGAGTGTCTATTGATATACATGATACTGTAGAGGTTTAATAGATTAGGTGTGTGAAAATTTCTTGTAATTCTTAGTGATTCCTTATAAGCTTTACTTTTACTCTCTTTAAGAGTGTTTCTTTCATTTCTAAGTGGTCCTGGTCTTAGAAAGAAACTAAAATTGGTTTAACCTAAAGAGGTTTGTCTACCCGTTGTAACCTAGAGAGGTTTGTGTACTCATCATACCTTAGAGAGGTTTGTGTACTCTTTGTAAACATTTATAGTATAGTGGAACCTCTTAAGCAATTTGTTCAAAGGAGAACTAGACATAGCCCAAGTGGTAGGGATGAACTAGTATACAATTATTCTCTCTATGCTTATCTGTTCTTGTATTAGAATATCTCTGTTCGATATATTCCTTGTAGCAATTTGAGTTCAGACTCCATTCAACTCCCTCCTAGAACCAGTTGTTACTACATTTATTACTTAAAATGATTAATTATCTCACTTATGATAATTGATTATTATATAAGATAATTAATATTACTCGTGAAATCACTACAATATGAAAACACAAGATAATTTATTAAAATTTAACAAGATGGATAAATATGTTCTAAAGCTTTTTATAAATCAATTTCAAAAAGATCTAAGTTTTGGAAAAGGCAATGGGATAAATATAACCTACATAAAACAACGAAAACTGAAACTAATGCATCATATACATTCATTCATACATGAAAACAAAATATAGACTTCAAAGTTTAAAGATATATCATAAAAAACAAATTATATTCTTAAAAGTCTTAAAGTCTTCTAGAGCCTTAATTAACACATACTTTTGTCCCTAATAAAAAATCAAGACCAAAAGAGTAATCTAAAATATTTTAAAGACCAGTTAAAAGAATAATATAATTATAAGGGAAAAATATAAATAAATACTTTTAGAATGATCAAATACAAAATTTTTAAATATTTCAAGGATCAAACTAAAGAAAATTTTATGAAGGAATACAAAATTCATAAATTTATTTAATAATATAAAATTTTACAAATTTGAAAATATATATAAACCATGGATAATTATTCTAGTTCCTTTTTAAGTATGAGAAAAATTTAACTTAGTTCACTAAAAATATGTATATGCTCCACAATATGAAGTCTCTTATGAAAAATGATGTTTTAATTTTATTATCTTTGAAGGTTATTATGTTGTTTACTATACTCCAACAATTACAAAAGCCTTTCATACTACTTTCCAATAATTTGGTCAATCCATCACACCTATGTATGCTTTCATGGCCATACTCCCACCTCGATGAAATTGAATAACATTTTACATCTTATTTTAGTATTCTTATTAATACGAAACTAACATAGAAAGATTTCAAGATTTAAAAAATATAATGTTAATTAAATTCACTAAAGCAATATCTTTATCTGTGACAAAGGCTTGGAGAGGACATATGCTCTAAAAAACAACCCTAAGCACCTAAATGAAGTGATTTTTTTTTGTTCACTTACCAACATAAAGAAATTTCACAAAGGAAGTCAACCATATGGAACTAACACCAACGCTTATACTTATTGGTTTTGTATATATTTTTCCATCAACAAAACAATATTAAATGCATTCACTAATTTTATTAAATTAGGTTGTGTACAAAAAATAATTATAACAACTTCTAAGGTCTCTTCAAACCTATTCCAATCCATAAACATATCACACTCTAAAAACATTATTAATTTTTGCATTTAAGTCCTTAGTGCTATTTGTGATCTTAGATATGTATATATTACAATTTACAGTTGTTTTATAATTGTAACATTATCTTCGTTGCTAATCTTCAAAATTAGTAAAATATTTATGAGTTTCAGTAAACTCTTAGTCATGTCAACAAAGATGAACTACCCAGCAAGTTGAAATCTTTCAAAATATGGATGACTTAATTCATTCACCAGCTCATGATTATGATTTCCACTTAGTAAATTAACAACCCACCATCTTCTATTGCATACTAATTTACTATGCAATTGAAACAAAGAAACATTTTTTTGTTCTAGCTAGAGGGAGTTATAAATCCTTTTTGTAATTTATATATTTTTCACCTCTTTCACAATCTAACAACATATATATCTCCATTCATTGTTACTCCTTTATTGTATCTAACCTCAATATCATAATGAGATATCCGAGTTCAAATGTTATCCCACAAACTCATTAAGTAAGTTATCTCACATACCAAATATCTATATTAGTGAATTACAATATAAGGATATACCACTTGTGAATTTTTTGAATAATGATATATTTTAATTACCTCGCTTGTTGTAATGACTTCATTAAAATCACCTTTAACTATTTCATTTGGTGATAACTCTCATGACATAAAAAATTTCTTCCATATTGGAAAAATTTCTTCCATATTGGTTAACATATCAATTTCATCAAGTACTTCACTCCAATATTGATCATCCACCTTTATTAAACATAATCACCATTACAACTTCCAAACACAAACATTTGTCTCACCATTACAACTTTTAACTCTAATATTGAATACATATTTGACATTCTTCATTGAAGAATTCAAAACATATAATATGTATTAAAATTGTGTAATCTAAAATATATATTTTATGTTCTAAATAGTGTAGTTGGAACTATTACAACTTTTATCTCTAATATTTAACACATATTTAACATTCTAGATTGAGTAATATAAAAACAAAATATGTATTCTAGATTACATAATCTAAAATTTATATTTTACGTTTTAGATCAAACAATTCAAAAAGATGTATAAATTATACAATTCCAAGAAAAAAAATCTACAAAATGTAATAAAAAGAAATATTTACCTATCTTCAAGCTCTACAAACCTATTCTACAACAATATTCTTTGCCAAATAAATCTCCAAACCAAAAACAATACAGTAATGGAGATCAAGCACACAAAAATGGAATTTAGGAGCTTCTTAAAAAACATACAAATCAATAAGGACAAAATACGTATTTTAAAAATATAAGTGTGGGAAGAAAATATGGGGTGGAGGAAGCAATTGTCTTGCCCTCGACTCTATCCTACATTTCTTTACCCTTACAGAATTACGGGCCAAAAGTCCACGAGGCATTAATAGACTTTTCAAGGTAGCACAGGAACTTTTACTTTTGTTACTGTTCGCTTGTTTTTGTTTGTAGTTGTCTTATAAAAATATCGTTCACCAAAATTAGTTTCGTGTAATTTTAACTTTTGTAAACTATGGAAATCGTTTCATTATATGTAATGTTTATTATTACAGAAATATATGTTGAAACAAGATTAAATTTAAGAAATTAATTTATGTAAAATCTTGGAAGAAATAGGTGTGAAGGTAAGAGAAAAGAGGAATCTTGTGAGAATGGAAGAAAAAGTAGGAGGTGTAGAGAATGAAATCCTAGGAGTGTGAATAGCATGAGTCCTTTGCTACATGTTATATCATATTTGCAATGGAACAAAAATGACAAGTTCTTCCTACACCCTAATAAGATTCTTCCTGCACCCTAATAAAAAAATTTATTCCGCAATTATCCTTATATAAGAACCGGATGGCACCCCCATCCGGTTGTCATTTGAAAAAAATTGACAACTGGATGACACCCTCATCCGGTTGTTATTTTTTTTCAAATGACAACCGGATGGACTGCTCATCCGGTTGTTAATTTTTTTTTCAAATGACAACTGGATGGGGGTGTCATCCTGTTCTTATTTCCAAATCAAAATGATAACCGGATGAAACTCATCCGGTTATCATAATCAAAATCAAAAACGGATTAATTTTTCGATTTGGACTATGAGAACCGAATGGGTTTCATCCGGTTATCATTTTGATTTAAAAATGAGAACCGAATGACACCCCCATCCGGTTGTCATTTGAAAAAAAATTAACAACTGAATGAACAGGCCATCTGGTTGTCATTTGAACAAAAATAACAACCGGATGACCTGCTCATCTGGTTGTCAATTTTTTTCAAATGACAACCGGATGGGGTGCCATCCGGTTTTCATATAAGGGTAATTGCGGAATGAATTTTTTTATTAGGATGCAGGAAGAATCTTATTAGGATGTAGGAAGAATTCGTCAACAAATATGCCCTTAACTGGCTTGTGGATTCGGAAGTTGTGTGGGTGCATGCCTAGAAAGGGTCCAAATAAATATTATTAATCTTTATCTACTTTTGTATATAAAATTTTAAAATTATGCAATTAACTTTTAGGTTTAATTATAATCTTGGTTTCTATTTTTTCTCAATATTTTAATCTCTTACTTTTTAATAATTTATAATTTTGATGGTGAATTTTTAATGTGATTTTGATCCCTTAATTTTTAATCATTTAGGTTTAATTATAATCTTGCTTTCTATTTTTTCTCAATATTTCAATCTCTTACTTTTTAATAATTCATAATTTTGATGGTGAAATTTTAATGTGATTTTGATCCCTTAATTTTTAATCATCTATAATGTTATTAAACCTTTTAGTTCAATTATCGTAGTTTGAAGCATTACATACTTAGATCAGAAAAAAAAAACACATGATATTTATGATTTTTTTACATGATTGAAAAGACTAATAGGTGCATGATACTGATTAAATATACTTTTAAGAATTTGAAGTGGAACAAAATTTATGGATAATTAAACTTAGACATCAAAAGTACTTAAAAAGTTGGGCCGAAATTATTAAGTTAAGAAACTAAAATTGTTATAAAAACAAAATTTCAGATTTTGTAAAATATAGATACCAAAATTATAATCAAGCCTAAATTTTTCTTTTTGCAACAATGTCTTTTATTTTATTTTTGTTTTTATACTTTAATGTAAAAAAATGGATAAAATAAATAATATTTTATAAATTAAGAAATTGGTAAAAATTTAAGACTAAAATACTTACTACAAGAAAAAAAGCTATTTAGATACCAATTTTAAATATCAAATAAAATGATTGTTAGTTGTAACCAAAATAAATACCAAATTAAGTTTTGGTTTCTAAATAACTAAAAAATAAAAGTGGTCATTAAATTTATTGACCAATTAAGTCAAGATATTTGGTATCTAACAATAGTTATCAAGGTTTTAGTCATTTATACCATTAGATTCTAAATTGGTATCTGATTAAGTTAGAGACTAATTTAAAATCTAATGGTATAAGTGACTAAAACCTTAATAGTTAATGTTAGACAACAATTATCTTGACTTAATTGGTCATTAAATTCAATCATTATTTTTATTATTTAAATATTTACCAACCAAAACTTAATTTTATTTTAGCCATAATTAGTAAATATTTTATTTAATAATTAAAAATTAATATCTAAATAACTTTTTTTCTTATAATACATTCCTTAAGAAAATACTAAAATGCTCAATCCTTTCAACTTAGAAAACCTAATTTAGAATTTTGCTCAATAGAGATTCAAAATGAAAAGCTCATAGATTTCGTACCTCGAAAGATTGAAAAGAATCCTCAATATTCGTTTCTTATCATTTTGTTTATAACCATTTTTTTTTCTATCACGATTCAACTTGAATATTTAAATAATTAATAAGTATGAGAGATTTTCCATATTTTAATCAGATTCTAACTTTCCTCCTAAATTATATA
>Ga0209489_106038_pt1 | contig 20010 bp, 11 predicted proteins | sample SiratrowhiteBW_FD_187527 | JGI IMG/M metagenome (GOLD analysis project Ga0209489, IMG submission 187527) | Root nodule microbial communities of legume samples collected from California, USA - Siratro white BW (SPAdes) (version 2) | ecosystem: Host-associated > Plants > Roots > Nodule | place...
TAATACCCGACCTGACATCACATTTTCTGTTCAACAACTTTCTCAGTTTCTTGATAAGCCTACAATTGCTCACTATAATGCAGCAATTAGAATTCTAAAATATATTAAAGGAGCTCCAAGTCTTGGCTTATTTTTCTCATCCAACAGTTCTGCCCATCTCAAAGCTTTTTGTCATAGTGATTGGGGTACTTGTAGTGATTCAAGACAATCAGTGACTGGTTTTAGTGTGTATCTTGGAAATTCCCTTATATCTTAGAAATCAAAAAAGCAAGGAGCAATATCAAAAAGTTCCTGTGAAGCTCAATACAGGACAATGACCACTGTTACTTATGAAATTCAATGGCTAGTCTATCTTCTTCAAGATTTGAAAGTTCCTTTTGAGCAACTATCTCTTTTATATTGTGACAATGACTCAGCAAGATATATTGCAGCAAATCCAGTGTTTCATGAGCGCACCAAACATATAGAAATAGACTGTCACATTGTTAGAAAAAAGTTGAAAAAGGGTCTCATTCATTTACTTTCCATTTCCACCACAGAGCAACTAGCAGACATTTATACCAAAGTCTTAGGTCCTCAATTTTTCAAGAATATTTGTTCCAAGTTGGGTCTCATCAATATTTGCTCCCCAACTTGTGCGGGGTTTCAGAGGATATGGATAAAAGGCTTCTAGAAGGAAACTAATTATGTGATTTTGTCTTTATGGTAGAATCAAATTATCATCAATTCTGTTTATTTATTTTTATGACATTATCATATTGTAATAATTTTATTTTGTTTTCTTTATTTAGCTATACCTAGAATGGGTACAATACTTGTATATATTTAGTTCTTTATTTTGAATGAAAAACACAGAAAAACTGAGAGCATATTTTCATTCTCATGTCTTTTGTTCTTCTCTTTATTTTTATAATAATATTTTCTTTCTCATATCCTTTGTTCATCTTTGTTTTTCTCTTTATTTTCATAATAATATCAAAAAGTTTAACTAGATTGTGGATTGGTTATAAAAGAATCTCAAGAAGTTGTTGAATGGAATCACCCTTCAATTCAAATAATAATATCTAATACTACATCTTAATAATATTAATTATTTCAATGAGTAGTATAGTTGGAGTATATAAATTCGTTTATGAGTGTAAAACGAAGAAGTATGTTATTTCTATAAAATTTGAAGTGGTATTATTCTATTATAATGATATATTCTTGATTTTGGATGTAATAAAGTGGATTTGAGATGTTAAAACATTAGATAATTTTTTATTAAAATTTATATTGAGTTTTTATTGGGTCTTATATTACTTTAATAATATGTTGTCATTCAAGTGAGGTTCAAATAATATGTAATTATTACACTCACTATTTTAATTCAGTTAAGCAATCACTTAAGTTTGAGAGAGAAAGAGCTCAATGTAAATTTATTTTCTTTGAAAGTATATTACTCGAGTGTTGAAAAGATGCTTAAGCAATATTATTTATTTATGACGTAAGCGTCACTGTGGTGAATGAACCTTTTGAAAGTTGTTGAATTTCTTCGAACAATATAAGGACACCACTCAAGCGTTAATTGTAATGCAGATGGAGTGTATTACTTTGTACATGATTGATGTTTGTTCCTGTTGTAGCCGTGATAGTCCATTTTTTATTGTTCATTGATAGTTTTGGTCACCAAAACTAGGTAAACTAGTTAGTGACTGACAATAAAAGTTAATAATGAAATTAGTTAGTGACTGATAATAGAAATTAATAGTATGTAAGAAAAAAAAAGTAAAATAACCACGTCACATTGTCAATATTATAGTAATTAAATATATGTAAAAGAGTGTTTTTATTTATTTATATTACTGTGATTGTGGATGCTAGAATATTCATTAAGAAAATAATTGTAGTAACTAAAATTTGATAATCATAATAATAAGATAAAGCTAACTAGTAACAACCTACATAATTAAATGAAAAAAAACTTAAATGACTATATATATATTAATGTAGATAACCATATATTTAATATTGCAATAATTAAATATATATTAAATATAAAAGTTTATATTATCCAATACCACGTTTTTAAAGAATATTGTGTCGCATTTATTATCTAGTATCAAATTCAAGTGTATCAACAAAACATCGTTATGATAATATACACATTATTATAGAACTTTTTGTCAAAGGTATTGAAGATATGTTCACATTTATTATCTAGTATCAAATTCAAGTGTATCAACAAAACATCCTTATAATAATATACACATTATTATAGAACTTTTTGTCAAAAGTATTGAGGATATGTTCACATTTATTATTTAGTATCAAATTCAAGTGTATCAACAAAACATCGTTATAATAATATACACATTATTATAGAACTTTTTGTTAAAGGTATTGAGGATATGTTGCATACAGCCTTATAGTGGAAGCCTAGTAGTATGATAAATAGTAATTGTTTTTGTGGGGGCTTTATACAGTCTAGAATTTTATTATGTACACTTAGATCATACTATTTCGTAAAGTTCATGAATTTTGTAATTATTATTAATTGATTAATTTTATTTAAATACTTCTAAAGTGTATTTTCGTTCTTTCTTTTTACCGCACGATCTGTATATTTAGTACTTATTCTTCCTTTTCTTCTCTCTGTCTCTCGAAAAATGTAAACTAAAAGGCAATATTTTTTCTAAAATTTATTTAAGATTATTGATGATTAGATTTATTCGCATAAAGTTAATAAATTTATATTAAAATGATTGCAAATTAACATATATCTTATTAAGTAAAAGGTATCAGACCCTAAACCCAAATACATGGCACTGACTCACTGAGCACCTTGCTATGGCCTTTCGTAAAATAAAACTGAAAAATTATATTCTGGTACTTCTGTCAAATAAAAAACAACTTTATTTTAACAATATAAAAAATGGAAGAAGCACAATTTGAAAATTTAAGATAACGTTCAAAATTCCAAGACATTATCCTTATTCAATACAAAATTTGACATGTAGAATACACAATATAAATATTAAAAATGTAAAAGTAACAATTTAAAATTTAATTTAGTTATCATTATTTTAATATAATAACTTTTCTTACGTCACTCTTCCAAAATGAATCCCCATTCCGTACATCTTACGCCCCTGTCTGTCATACAATTTATCAGGAAAATAACGTGAGATAATGCTATGGTCATTTGGTAATTTCCTTGAAAATATCACATTGCTGTTTTGCTTTCGTCTATATAATGCTAGAGTAATGCGTTAACTATAAAGTGTATTATTGCTCACAGGGCTCTCTTCATAGAGATTTGAAGTTAAAACTTCAAAACCCTTTTCCTTCAGATTCTGAGTCTGCTATGGCGTCACGTGAATTTCTTGTCTTGGGGATGTTGCTGCTGGTGTGCCTTGTTAAGGTAGCCTATAGCTCACACTAATTAATTAGTAAAAGAAAAGTTCCAACAATTTTGTTATGCATGGTTTAGTTTATCAGCTTCTGTCAGCTGAGCATGATTTAAATCACATACATTTTCTTCTACGTTTCATCTTCTGTGGTTTGTCATGCAGGTTTCATCTGATCCAAAGATACAAGAGGAAACAGAAGAAGAACTGCAGTTTCCCAATGAGCCAGTATGCTTTATATAGTAAATTATATTTTGTATTTTTCAACTTTTAGCACATGCTTTTCCCTTATGAATATGTTTTTCTTATATTAATCTTTACATTTGACAAAAAAAAAGATGCATCACAGCATATCGTGATTTTCTGCAGCTTGTTGTGAGAGACGGGAACAGAAGGCTAATGCAAGACATAGGTAAGATGCCCTTTAAATTGTGAAGCCAAGAACAATAATGGAAAGAGGGAAAAGAATGAATTTTGATGGTGTTGGCTTACTTTTCAGATTGTGGGGGGTTGTGCAAATCAAGGTGCAGTGCTCATTCAAGGCCGAACGTGTGCACTAGAGCATGTGGCACGTGCTGTGTGAGGTGCAAGTGTGTCCCACCTGGTACCTCTGGAAATAGGGAACTCTGTGGAACTTGCTACACTGGCATGACCACCCATGGCAACAAGACTAAGTGCCCTTAGACAACCAAAACTCATTGCCCATTTCTTCTTCATTCATTATGCACTGGACTACTATGTGGGTGCATCTCTGTTTACTATGCCAATCAATGTGTCTGCACCACCTTGGCTCTATTATTAGACTACTAGAAGTGTTTTATTTTATTTAGAGGGTGCGTTCTAGTTTGTGTCTGTATGATTACTGTGATGGCTCATCTAAACTTTCTACCTTTGTTATGGTTAATCAAAGAGAGTCATCACCGTTTCTATTTACCCTCAGTGGCTATTCATGTCATACCAAGAGACTTGATTTGATTGACTTTTACATATTTTGGAACAAATTTAAAATAGAAACAATTATGCAAAATAATTAGGTTCATAACAGAAATGGGACCAAACAGTGCAAAAGAGTGTCATGGACCACTCCTTTTGGCAAACTCTTACGAGGACCAAAGATTCCTATTTTGTTCATTTTCGTGTCTGATTTCAATAGCTTGGTTTGTGGTCCTTGACTCCTTGGCACCAGCCCATCAACGATTGTGACATTTATTTTGTGCCGTTGCTGCTCTCTGATGGAAAACAGATCATAATTTGATTTCTTGATACATTATTATGTTTCATCACTGATCAACAATATATAAATACATGTACACATACTTTAGGCAATGAAGAAAACTTTAGCAGAAGTTGTTTATATGTATAACGCTACTCTCTAAAAAAATTTCACAACATGAACAAAAAAGGAGAAATTTCAGAACTAGGCCAATTATGGCAAAGTCCTTAAGCCAATCCCTATACCGCTAACATAAATTCCAATAAATAAGCATTAGAAGCATTCCTTTTTCTGGTAATAGACTCACTTGGTCTACGATTTGGATTAATTAAGTACCGTAACATTGTTACGTGTGGTGAGAAAATAATTGCGAAAGCAAAACTAATAAAGACTAAATTAGTTATAATTATTTTGGTCTTTATTTCTTGCTAAATGAACTTATGAGAAAAAATATTAAATCATTATTTACCGAGTCCTTTCGGTTCGTGTGATCGAGTTTCAACAAGGTTAATGAGTTGTTGAATCCAAATATCTTAGAAGAGTAAAATATATTGACAAAAATATTGAGATACATTTATCTTAAAACATATATCGTGTCACAAGGTCCCTAATAAATTATACTGCGAGACATTAATTGTGCTTTGTTACACTTATTATAGGTATAGATCTGTAATTAAATAGCAAATACTTCGATGAAAAAAAAACACGAAGACAACTTTTTTGTAAGTTAAAATTAACATTTCTTTCATATAACTTCTCTACATTTCTGTTCTTAACATAAATCAATTTTAGCATATCAAGAAATTTATTTTATTTCTGCCATCCTTAACAGTGCTTATGGAGAATATCTTTCAAATATGTCTTTAATAAAATTATTTGCCAAAAGTAACCTCACACTGTTCAAATATGTCTTTAATTTATGATGATTTGTCAAAAGTAAACCTAAGACTGCCATTTGTTAAACCTGATTTCCTTTGTTATAGTCGTAGTCTTATCCGAGTGTTATGTTTACGTGTAGTTTTTGACCCATTTTTTGCTGTTAAGCAATCCAATATTCCAAAGTGTTATAACTTTTATGCTTCAAATAGAACATGACAAGTTCAATAAGTTAAATTTTGTGAATAGTTCAATTTCCCCGTGAAAATGATGAATAACTTTCTGAACTTGAAAAAAATTTTCACAGCAAGTCAAGAGAGTAAAATAAATAGTTTGGTTCAGATTTAGTAACGATCACTTAATAGAACCAATTCAACCCAATTTAACACTTCTTGTTTGATTTTTATTGATGGGTTTATCCGGCCAATCCAATACCATGAACACCCTATTTGATAGCTATTAAAGGCCTCACTAAGTCTATGGCCACTTAGCCATCTGCTTCCTGTACCCACCTATCTCAGGTGACACATCATGGGGCCAAATTCTGGAAATCAGCAAGCAAAATACTTGAAATCGCTACAGACTTCACCAAGGTCGATGATGTGTTATGTATGGATGTGTAGGCAAAATAAAATTCTTAATATGTCCCAGCCATGTCTGTTGTGACAGCTGATAAGTACACCAGAGCATAGATGCTGGTGTCATGTAACTTGTACAATTTTGAAGAGTCTGCTCAGACTTAATAGAGACTACAGGGTATATATTTTATTTACACTACTATTTCTATGCCAGATGCATTGCGGCAAAATATGAAAACGGTTATCAAAAGCATATGCTGACAGACATAAAATGTTGCGACACTAATCTATGTTGGCTTCTTTTTGTAAATGAGATCAACAAAACCCTGCTTCAGAGGATGACGATCAAATTTGGAAACAAATCACATAACCAGCATTTTGGAATCTGATATTGAGGAAATTTACATCTTGCAAGCATTGCTGTCTTTGCATACTTCACCCTACAAAGAAAAAATAATAAACACTTAGTCACAAACTTTTTATTATGAAGCATATCAAAGTTATACTGTAAGGACAGAAAAAACACGGGTCCAGATCCAGAATACTTAAAAGTCAAATTATTCAAGAACTCTTTGACATTCTCATCAATGTCTACCATATTTTAGTGTTTTGCTGTGGTATTATGAAGCAATAGATTAGCATCATATATACTTTTTCTCAACTAGGTTATGCATTGAGTGCTACTTTGTTCATTGTAACCGGTAGAGGCACAATTTGTCGTTATTTTTTGCAGCTTAATTTCAGGTATAATTTAAATAAAAGGGATGCAGACTACTAATAATGGCAATGGATCATAAATTCAATCTGAATCATCAAACGTTTATGATGGCAAAGAACCCATTCTTTCAAAATTCATAATGTCCTCTAACTTCGAAAAAATTCTTTCCTATTAAAATTTCCTTTCCATCTTCATTTTTTATGTTTTATTCTGCAGACATGTTCTATGCTGAATTTAACATGATACTTTTGTGTTGAGTCTATCTACCTTCTTCTTTCGAGCTTCTAATATTTCTTCTATAGGAGGCCGTCCTGGAAACCAAAAATGGACAATTAACATATAAGTTGATAGAATCTTAGCATAATCATACTGGTTAGCATAATAACCATAGAGACATGCATGTCTTGCTTTCAGGGAGTGGAAATTATTCCGACATAGTTAGAAATGAATAATACAACTAAGTGATAGTCTTTACTCTTTGATGGATTGATTCAGCCATCCAATGTTAAATTAGAGGATAGCCTATCACATTAATTCTAAGCTTCCTAGGCTTATAACATCACCAGATTATCAAATTAATTATCTTTGAGGTGTGTTGTTAAGTAGTTCTGTGAATAATAATAATGCAATAACTTTTTCCTTTCATTTTGTGTGTTTGATTTGAGTCCTTCACCATGGAAATATAACTGAAAGGAATCTTTTGGTGTAAAATCATTAATGTGCATTTCTTTTACCTGTAATTTGAAGACGGTATTTAGCCCAGACACCATATACAGAATCAGCAATTTTAGCAATCTGCAAATGTTTTTTTTTCTCCATTAATAACGTAATATATAAAGAAATAAGCTATGTTATTCTTCAGTAAGCAGTAGAGAAAGGATTTGTCCATATTAGATGAACAAGATAACGAGTCCTTCAAAACTCTGAAAGGAAGACTTACTGGTTCATATTTTGTAATTGCATAAACCCAACCGAGACCAACATGTTCATATAATCTCCTAAACGCCTGCAGAATGCCCGTCATAGTTAAACACATGCATACATAAATATATAAATCTTTATTGCCCAGAAAAGTAAGTAACAAATTTCACTCAACAAAAATAGATTCATATTTCACTATTATATATCCCTTAATAGTCCTCTGCAATTTGGGATGTCTTTTTCTTATTGAATGAAGCTAACTAATCAATCATTCAGCAGCAGGGTATATTTATCTTGAAACTGGATATTGACATTTAAGTCATACTTGTATTACACTACTACAATGCATATCGATATTGTCAGCAGTAATGTTCAAATTTCTGAATCCTCTGCAATGCCATAAAAAATTCTGAACTTAGACTTATGCGAATATTCCAAAGCACTTGTCTCCACATCAATGATATCAATATTGAAGTAGGGTCACAGAGAAGTGGTTAAGAATTCTCCAAGGCTAGAAATGAAGATTAGGAAAGAAGCCATACCTCAACATCTGTAACCACAGTTCCATCTGAGAGAATAGCATGAATTCTTCCCATAGCCTAAAAAGCAGAAACAAACAGTCATTATATTGTATCTCGACGCACCTGTAAGACATGCTTGAAACCTCACATACCTCTGCACTACATAACATCTATCAATTAGCACAAGTGAACAAAAATTATCTCAGTATAATAAGTATCTTCAAGTAAAGTTTACACTCCATCATAGACCAGCTTGTTACCTTTTGAAATAGCTAAATACAATTTATAATTGATTGTGAATGTAAAAACTTTTCCACTCTTGTTAAAACTTGTTAACCAAAAACAATTTAAGATGGGAAGTGATTACTGGCACAGTACAAAACGGAGAGCAAAGACTAACAGTTTCATAGTCAAGGTTTTGATTCTCGTCGGGAGAGTAATCATCAGAACCTATATCAACAAACTTGATTGTGCCGTAACTCTTATTCCTCTCTCTTAGCATATTCACCTGATCATAACAACACGCAGAAGAGTACTCTATCAATGCCAAAACTCAAAGAAACGAATTACGAGCATCAAACGAAATGATTTGAACAAATAAAGGAGAACCTCTCGCATGCAGAGGGGACAATCTCCATCGTAGAGCATTTTAATCTTCCAATCTTTTGGTGAATCATTTTTTTGTTTCTTAGAAATTTCAGGTTCCACAGTTGCCTCGCTTATGGCTCGAATGTATTGGTGAGTACGCGAGGGAAGAGCGGTGGGGCGTGGACGAAGAGAAGGTGAGTTGTGGAATTTGAGAGTGAAGTTGGAGTGTGGAAGTGAAATGAAAGTTGGGCTTTTGGGCATTGAAAAGCGTGAAACAGAAGCAGAAGTTGCGACTCTAAGAGGGAGAGCCATTGTTGCTTTGTTCTGTGGTTGTGTCGTTGAAAGAAAGAAAGCAGAGGAAGGGTCCATAACTACTACCGAACATCATTCTTAACCGCAAACACTTGGAGTGCGTGGCAACTTCGGGGTCACCCATGAGCTCTTTTAAATTCCTATAAATATTTTTCTTGGATTTATTCAACATTTTTTTCTTACTTTATAATATTTAATAGACGACTTTATGGATTAAAAAAAATATATGAAGAGCTCAATTTGTTGGATTAAATAATAGAAGAATAAAATTATAGTAACCAAAAGTACAATTCAATTTATATTTTCATCATTAAAATGGATTATAAAATATAAAATAAGTTCATTAAATACTGTGGGAGTTACAAAATTTAATAATTTAAAATTCATTCTAATTAATAATGAAATAGAAAAAATACATTTGTTTTTTTATCGGAAAATTCCCATCTCCAGGGTGGTTTTATTGGTTTGTAAGTTCTTCCTTCACCTATCTCACTCAGCTTTTTTCCGACGTCGTTTCATATCAAAGCGCTTAAACAATGGCGTTCTTGTTGAACAAAACAACCATTGCTTCCCATTTTCGATCTCACTCCCAGGTATTGTTATACATTTTTTCTATAACAAATTGAATCATAATCTTTGCCAGTTTCATGTAACGTTTCGGTTTTCTTTTTTCTTATTCTGAAAATCCATTTTGAGAAATCAGAAGACTGAAGATTCCGCTTCTTTTCCACGCCGTCGATTCCACGTTGAACCTGGTTCTCGTGAAAAAGCTGTAAGGCTTAATTTTATTTATTATTAGATTTGTTAGTATTTTTCACGATCAAGTAATTTTGTGCATCTAGATCACCTATTTCTACTCATAGTTACTTTAATTTAGATTGGTAAAAAAGAAAATAAAAATGGGGTTTGAAAAAGACCTCCTTCATCTGAAGTTAGTGAACAAAAATGGAGGGTTTTATTTTGATCGATACATTTTTTAAATAAATATTGGCATTCGGATTAGGCAAATTTCTGAAATTGATTTTGGTCCTGTCTCCATGAATCTGTCTTTTGACTTAGCTATTGCAATTGATTAGGTAGAGCTTTTGCTACTTGTGGGATAGTTGAAGGACATAAAACAAGTATTTGTATTTTGTTAATATTATTTTTTTTTTTACCTTTGGTGAATTCCTTGTAGAACTTCACTTAACATGCTCATCGGTCTTGGCACATTTGTATTACTTAGCAGACATAAGTTTTGTGGTTTCTTTTGTTTGCTTGTGTATTCATTTTTACTGCTTGGATTTTGATGCAGCTCTTGGCCGAAGATTCAGCTCTGAAACCATTCAAATCATATAAGAAGAGTGTAAAACAGCTCAGAAGGATTGGAGATATTCTGACAGCTGTTGTTGTTGCAGGTATGCTGTCTTAAAACTGATTTTGATTGAAAGAGTGAGGGTTTGTGAATGGAAGTTGAAAGAATTAGATGTGAAAAAAATGAGACTGTGAGGAGTACTTTATTATTTCTTAAGGATTGAAATCGCTTGTTAATGAGCTAAAAGATTCTATGCTTGTTTGAGCTGGACTTTGTTCTGGGTAAAGCAGTCTCGAATCTTAAGTCTGGTAGTTGCTAAATCATTTGAACCGGCTCATGATTTTTCTTTGAATGTTATTTTTGTTTCATTTCAAATTTGTTGGCCTTACGCTCATTCACACATCATTCTAAGTGTTAAATTTATCCTTGTAGTCTCAATAATCAATAAACTAACTTTGAAAACCATTATTTTGAGCAAAACTTAGATAATGGTTTTTGTACTCTTCTTTGAGTTCTCAAAGCAGGTACGATTTGTGAATTCTTTTTTCCAACATCCCGTTGATTCTAAGTTGCACAGTTTTAGAAAAAAAAAATCCATGTAATTGCTTAAACTAAGGATTTGATCTAAGTTTTGTCTGATACGATATTGTCAATATTTTTATGATTTAATCTTACCTGGTTGTTTGAGGAGGGCATGTGTGAGATGAAGCTGTCTTGGTTGTGTTTTCCAAACTAAATTAACCAGATAAATGAACATATAAGGGAGTTTGTTTTTTGGTAAGCTTCAAAGGAAAAATAAATTGTTCAAATCTGTTTGAAGTTGGTTTCTCTGAGGTCAAACTTGTGAACAACTTCAATAAAATGGTCTGAGCCAGATTTATTTTGGCTTAGGCAAAGCTCTCGGTGATTTGGAACTGCACTATGCCTTATGGCTTCTGCATTTTGATCGCTGAAGCATGATCACTTCAAAAGTAAATTTGGATTACTGAATATGATAGGCTATAAAAAGTTTATCTTGAAAATTTCTGAAATACAACATTGGAAAAGAGTACATGGTACTCTTTAATCCTCAGTGTGTAACTTTTGGTTTTTAGATAGTCATTTTTAGAGGGCTTGTTTGTGATAGAGCCAATAGGACATATTTCCTCCTCAGTAATATTCTGTATACATGCTTCCTTTCTAGGCAGATCATTTTCTCATGTGTTAATAACTATAGCATTGAACAAATATGGTTACTTGCATAGTGTTTGAAGGTTTATTTATATAATTACTCTCAGCAGTGAAAAGAATATTCTAGTATTTGCTAAGATGTTTCAAATTTTTGTAAGAATATTTTAGCTTGTTGAAATCTTGATTTCTCAGTTGTTTCTTTTCATGGACACCCCTTTTACTGCATTTTGGCATTGTTCACAACTAGGAACATGTTTGAATACCATGACAGCACTTATTAATTGACGACTCTATATACACTAAATATTCTGCATTACCTATCTGTGTGTATTTGAATATACTCTAGTTGGTGATATGTTACTCCTCCTGAAACAATCATACTAATTTCTCGTCCTGTTCCATCTTTTCAATGTTCTTCTTTTCTTATCTCTGATGTTTCAGGATGCTGTTACGAAATATATGTTAGAGCTGTTACCCGAGAGGAAGTACAGAAACAGTAACATTCTGAAAGTTCTTGATAAAGCGAATATTGGGAGTTGGTTTTGTGTTTTGTTGTACATTGGTGGCAACAATTTGAACTATTATTGGCCATTTTAGAATAAGTACAAAAGTATTTGAACCAAATCGCATGTGAATTAGTAAGTTTTTCACCATTCCAGATTGCTGTCTGTCTGATGATTACAATTTCTTGACTGTTGTGTGAGAAACAGATAGGACTTGTTCAACCAAGTTTTGGCGAGCAGTTGTGTGAGGGGTTGGTTGTGATGATCTATGAAATGTTTAATGCAATTCTATAATCAGGCTTTGCCTGAAATGTCAATGAATCTGATAATCATATTGATGGGAATTGTAATGTGGTGTTGGCCAAATCATATTAATGGGAACTGTAATCTGGTAGTGACCAATATATTTTGGCAGTATCATTTGCCCAGGCTGAAATGCCAACTAACATCTTTTATGCTTATTTGGATTGTAGAGAGGGGGAAATAAAGAGAAAGAATATTAAAGTTGTTTGAATTAAGAAATAAAGTTAGATAAAGGAGTAGAAAGTTAATAGTTAAGAGAATAAAAAATTAAATTAATTAGGTAACATGGTAAATAAGTATGAATTGAAATTGAAAAATGATTTGAAAATAATTTAAAAATTGTTGAGTAATCTAAACAAATCGAAATCAAGTTGATTAAGGTGTTGCTGGACAAGAATGTCATAAAGATCTTATCAAAGAATGGATATTCTTAGAGATCTTTCACTTGACAATATAATTGGACAAATTTGTTAAATTGAAAATAAGGTATTTACTATACATTCTTGATGTCTTAAAGGATGAACATTGGATTTTTACTATGCACGATGAATTAAATCATGTTGTTAGAATTGATGTTTGGATACCTGCACCTAGAACTAAAAACATGAATGTAATAGGTACGAATGAGTTTTTAAAAATAAAATGAATGAACTAGAGACTTGTAGCTAAAGAGTATAATAAAGAAGAACGGATATTGATGAAACTTATGTCCTTGTAGCTAGGTTTGAGGCTGTAGGTTACTTTTTGCATATGCTTGTAAGCATGGCTTTAAGCCTTTTCAAATGCATATCAAGAGTGTCTTTTTAAATGACTTCATCGATGAAGAAATTTATACAACTCAATTTGCTGAATTTGAAAATTATCAAACATCCAAACCGTATATATGAACTGAAGAACTCTTTATAGACTAAAACAAGTCCTGAGACCAGTTGTATGAGAGACTTAATAACTTTCTCTTCATAAGAAAATTTCAAAATGATGGTATTTTTATACAAATTTATATGGATAATGCCACTAATAATTACTTATGTAAAAAGTTTATATAAACGAAAATTTGAGATTTCTAACATACCAGAGTTAGTTATTTTTTAACCTCATGAAGCATGATACTTCCATTGGAAGGATCATGTTTGAAATGATAAGTTAAAATCTAAGTTTTATAACACTTTTTATTAAAGTATGGTTATATGATGTAAACTTTAAAATAATTGATTTTAATCAAAACTCCAATTATAAAATTAAAATAAAATATCAATTAAAGTATACATCTTATAATATTTTTACAGTGGAGCAAAAGTTCATAGAAGATCTTAAAAAGACCTAGTGTGACCAATAAAAGATAATGAAGACCTATGTTCTAGTTGTTCAATTAATTATTTTTATATTTTTAACTGTTAAAAATGTTTTAATATTATAAGACTAACATATTTTGAATTTTGATTTTAATTTAGTGAAATATTACATTTTATAAACTTTCTAAATTTTATTAATTTTAGAAGCTAAAATTACGATATCTTACATTTTGCAGTATAACCTAATTATTATCATTATTTTGAGATAATCAATTTATGAATAAGTGCTGCAGACATACTTCTGTAAAGGGCAGTGAAACACGACAAGTTTCTTAAACATCGCGATAAGTTCGAATCTTGGTAGAAAATAGAAAGAAAAGTGTCACTACTGAATTTGAGACACCTGGTGTGAACATCATCAATGGCACTCTGGTCATTTAATTGCCCCAAATACGTCACCACACTATAACTCACCAAACTAGTTATCATTCTGATTATGATTTACTAGTGAAACTTTTTACTTTTTTATTTTATTTTTGTCTCTAGTAAGTTTGAAAATTAAGTGCATCATATGCAGGACCAACATTTTCAACTGCTCCTCTGAATTTGTCTGAGTCTGAGCTGTTAATTTTACCAGCACACAACTTTGTGAGTGTGAAAAAGAAAAAGTAAAAGAAGAATCTGGGAGGGTAGGAAAGCAAGAAAGAAAAGGTATTCTCTTCATTCAGTGAGGTTGTGAATTGTTCAACTTGAGATGGCATCATTTGCAGGGACTACCCAGAAGTGCAAAGCATGTGAGAAGACAGTGTATTTGGTGGATCAGCTCACTGCTGACAACAAGATCTATCACAAATCCTGTTTCAGATGCTACCACTGCAAGGGTACCCTCAAGGTTTGATGCCACTTTTTCTCTTGCATCACAACTTACCAAGATCAAACTCAAGTCCATGCTAGAAACTTGAGTTTTCTCTTTACGCATGCACTGTGTTTCATCCCCACATGTTTTATTAGAAAACCTTCATCTTATTGTTAGTTTGGCTATAGCTATTTTTTATTTTTTTTTATTCACTTCGTTTCTTAATCTGCATGTTATTGCTTCAGTGAATGGTGAGTGCATCATAACGAAACTTGATTTGGATTGCCTAGTGGAAAATTTGTTCTATTTTCTAGCAGTTACAACACAGGGTTTTGTGCATAATTTCAATCTGATTGTTAGAGAAAGTGAGTAGTTTAGTCATGAAATTGAGGATGGGAGATGGTGGGGGGAGATCAAGATTGAATAGGATGAAGTAAATACATGATTTTGAGAAGGATTCGGAGGATTTTATTATCCTGAGTAGTTGAAGCCTCTTGATTGATCTAAAGAAATAGAATAAAGGCTTTATATTTTTATTGATTGAATTTTATAGCTGCTATTCGCCCATTTTCTTCATTTCTTAAACAAAATACATCATATTCTTCTCTATATGTCATTTGCCATCCCAAATTTGTCCTTTAACGCTAGAATTTCTTGTTCTTGTATGATCATGCATCTGTACACTTTTTGGCGTGATCCAATGAGCACACTTTCGTGTTCTGTTATTATTTCACATATGAAACTTGTGAATTTACCTTTTTCACCTGCAAAACATGTCATTGATCTGAATGCTTTCTTATTCAGGGATTTTCATAAAAGGGGATGCACAATAAATTGCAGCTACTCATTTATCTAGTGTCCTTTTTGATTAGTTTATTCTTTTAATCAGACTCTGTTAGCGAGTCATTAAAAATAGGAAACAATGTCTATATTTGGATGAAAATATGCCATTGTGCAGTAACTTTTTGGTTGAACCTGCAAGCACACCGTGGCATTAGTCTAAATGCTTTCTTATTCAATGTGACATTCAATTGACTCAATGATTTCAGATGTTCTGATTCTGAATGATAGAATCTATAATCCGGTCACATGGAATAGAACATAGTGTCAGTTCAGATGGTTGTTTTTCTTTGAAGCCTAAAGATTGAAATTGTTAAAGATCAAGTTGGTGGATACATCTTAATCCTCTTTGCTTCATGCATCCCTGCAGTTGAGTAACTATTGTTCCTTTGAGGGTGTTTTATACTGTAAGCCTCATTTTGATCAACTCTTTAAGAAGACTGGCAGCTTGGACAAAAGTTTTGAGGGTGAGTTGCTGTTATTTAGCTGTTCTAACACATAATTCTTCAAAATTTCTGTCATTCAGATCATCCTGTTTCTAATTTTATTTCTTCTTGTTTTCTCTTACTTTTATATTTATTACTTGTAGGCATTCCAAGAACTGCTAGACTTGAAAAATCTGCTGATCAGGTATTCCATATCTTTTTAACTTCAAAAATATGTCTTTTCATCTTAGAATTCTTATTCAGTCGTCTTAAATGGAGTTGTTTTTTACACATTTCTGTTTAACTCTTGTATGTAAATTCTCTCTGGGATTTTTCAGGTCCAAACCAATAGCAAGGTTTCGAATTTATTTGCTGGAACTCAGGAAAAATGTGTAGCTTGCAAGAAAACAGTGTACCCAATTGAAAAGGTACATAACTATATTTATCAAAATTTTCTTCATATCAAGCAAAACTGATCGATCTAAATCTTATAAAATCCCAGAATCTAATTCAAGTTCTGTGTATGCTTTCATGAAAGTTGGACCTTTATACCTGTGAAGAAGACACTAGACACCTAATTTCTTTGCTTTACATTATTAACTTTTGGTTCCCCTCTCCAACACCATTTGATTTGTGTTTCTTATTCAAATCTAGATCTAGAATCTGTGCAAGAACTTATTTAGACTTAAATTCAGCTCATGCAGAAATGAAAAATAATTAGCCAAACCTCTGATACTCATCATAGAGAGCCAATCTAGCAAATGTTTGCTTAGAACCATTGGAAATCTGAGCAATGCTTCTTTGGCTTTGACCACCTGCTGTATTCAATGTTTTTCTGATGTCAAATATTGAATTGGTACAGAAGACTAGCCATTAGAAAAATGTTTGCATCTAAGGTGACTTCTAACTGTTAGACAGTGTAAAATCTTTACACTAATAATGTAATTAACACTAAACTGCTAACTTTAGCAACATATTTAGTGTTTTACATCATAGTATGTCTTATATTAATATCCACTTTTCTTTCTCAGGTAGCTGTTGATGGAACATCTTACCATAAGGCTTGTTTCAGGTGCACTCATGGAGGATGTGTAATTAGCCCATCAAATTATGTTGCCCATGAACACCGTCTCTATTGTAGGCACCATCACACTCAGTTGTTCAAGCAGAAAGGTAACTTCAGCCAACTTGACAAGCAAGAAAATGATGAAGGGGTGACTGAGAACACAACAACTGAGTAATAGCATGCATGCAACTTTCAAATTACAGTGGCAATACAAGTTCAGTTGACTCTTTCAGGAACATATGCCATTGTTTCAATCCACATTTCTCTCTCTTTCTTTTGTATGTGAAAAAATTTTGCTAGACAAATTTTGGGGTTAATAATTGAGAAGTTATAGATATTTCAGCATAATCATATGGCTGACAAATCTGTATTTTGCTTTGAAGGTTTATGAAGCTTGTACTTTTCATTACTGTGGTAAAATTTTGTCTGCTCTGTAAATTTCCTTTTGCTTTTGGTTAGTCACATAAAAAAAATCAACCCTTTTGTATCAACTTGATGAATTTGTTCATAATTTTACTTTAATTGACAACTAGGAATACATTAGAAAGAACTATTTGTTATAAAGTTGTAGGGTAGTTCTACAATTTCTGAACAATGTAAAGTGATTGAGCTTAAGACATAGGATTATATATAGGTGCTTTTAAATTTACTTGATTAGTTGATGCAACAAGTAGAAAGTCTTTCATAATGCATGGCATGGTAGTTGACATTGTTACCTACATGCTTTGCTTAGTGATGCTTGGCAAAAGGAAAAGAAAGATTCTGGATCAACTTTTAAGCCTATTGGTTTCCACATTTTCGTGCTCTCTTGTAATCATTGGTCTCTTTCACTGCTTCCATACTTTTTAGTTATGTTTGCTGAATTTTCTTTCAACCGAAATCTCTCTGAGCAGAAGGCAAAAAGAAGAGAGCTTTTTTTTCATCATTTGTCTTTCCCTTTATTACAATATATATATTAAAGATGAAGAGAGTGAAACAAAGTATGAGAAACAAACCATATATAAACCCAAATAATACAAGCTGGAATCGAAACTTACTTGTTATACCATGAATTAAAGTAGTTTTGAGAAAATATTAGGCATGTACGACATATTATAACTTGTTTCATTAGATTAAGGGTATACTATCTTCTTGAAACGTTTTGAATTTCGTTTTAATACCATAATTTAAATTTTGACCAGTTAAAAATCTTAATTTTGTTCTCTATCACCACTTTTAGTAGTAAAATTATTATCATGTACGAGTTATATTGGTAATCCAGTTATGTTATTCTGAAATTTGAGGGATTATCATGTTATGTTTTACAAAACGTGTTTTTAATAATTTATTATCAATTGGCACAAACAAAACAGTGACTAATTATTTAGTATTGCTTATCAAACTTATTAAAAAGATAACATGTTAAGTTGTCATTATCATTATTATGTCATAAGATATAAAACAAGTGGCAATAGAAAAACCATAATATTTAACAAGTCAAATTTAGGGATAGAAATATAAACTAGTCTATAAACTAAAATAAAATTTTATCATCATATCTCTTTACGTATGGGTATATGATCAATATGGTATGATCAATATGAAATATGGGTATATGATCAATAATATATTCGATAATTGAGAGACGCATGAGATCTAATATTGGATGATAAAAGTCTTGACTTCATGTCAAATTTAATGGACGATTCATATAAACCTGGTATTTAGGAATATATGAATATAATTGATCAAAATGTATTTAATAAGATTTCACTCCATGAATCTAAGTTAGGTTAAGATCCATTATCAAGTAATACATTATTTTGTAAGACTCTTAATTTTAATAATTGTTTTAAAGCTTATAAATATAATATCGGGATCATTATTCAAAGAGTCTCATGCTCCGACTTAAAGTAACTTTTTTATTAAAGTTCTTTTACTAGAACATTTTGGTGACTATCATGGTTGGTAAAATTGTTCCTATAGAGAAAAAAAAAAAATCCTTCCGCAGATGCAAAACATATCAATGAGAGGATCAATAATGAATTCCTAACAAGATGGGAGAGGATGACACTTTTGACTTTGTAAAGGTCATGTATATAATGAAGGATCTATGGCAGCAAACAGAAGAGGCTTGATAGAAAGTCATAAAGGCTAGACAGGAGCAAGAACAACTTCACAAAAAGAATGAGGAATTAGTAAACAACGAAATGGCTAATGGAAAGAGGATGTAATGAGGTAAGATAAAAAAATAAAATTGTAATGGATGAACACTGATAATTGAAGAAAGATTATAAAATCTGTGTATGTATTATTGAAAGAAGATGTTGGAAGAATGTGTCTTTTGATGTAATGAGGGGTTAAGACAGTGACCGATTTATGTGGAAATTGGTCTAAGTATGAGTCAAATAGGAAGAGTAAATAAAGGTTTCAGTTACCAAGTTTGTTGGTAACAGAGTTCCTAGAATGGTGGTCGATTATTAACTGACTTCCTATAATATAGGTCGGTTGAATACTGATATTTAGAGTAGTCGGTTTTAACCGAAATTAGGTTTACATTTCTGTTTTTCATTCATGTATAAATATACGTTCAGATCAATGAATAAAATATCCTTGCACCCAAATATATCAACAGAAGACGAACAGATTCGAACAGAGAAGTACAAAGAATATAACATTCAAAGATAATAGAGAGCAGAAACAGAATGTCACAGCCACCTCCCTCTCCTCTCCTCTTAATTACTATATATTTAATAATATCCATCACACACATAATCCTTCATGAGTAAATTGGACTTGGGCATTCTTACACTACACTTTTTCTGTTACCCACAATCATTGCATCACTTGACACCTCTTCATTATTCTTCTCCCTACCCACTTCCTTAATTGCCCTTGTGTTATTTTCACTTGTGATATTGCCTCCCCCTTTAAAATCAACCTTGTCCTTAAGGTTGAAGTCAGAATAAGCTTGTTGCATATAGGTAAGTTGATAAGTGCAAAATTTCGGTATTCTTAGACATGAGAAGACCGGAATTTATGAGAGTTTAAGTATTCTTAAGGAAATATTTAACCCCAAATATAGAGTTTTTGGAATCGCATGTAAAAACTAATTCATGAGTAGAAAGAATCCAATTAACTGCAGTTGTTGTGGCTTTCAGGAAGA
>Ga0209489_106039_pt1 | contig 20008 bp, 14 predicted proteins | sample SiratrowhiteBW_FD_187527 | JGI IMG/M metagenome (GOLD analysis project Ga0209489, IMG submission 187527) | Root nodule microbial communities of legume samples collected from California, USA - Siratro white BW (SPAdes) (version 2) | ecosystem: Host-associated > Plants > Roots > Nodule | place...
ATATCAGTAAAAGCAAAAGAAAATGGAAGAGAAAGAATGACGCACAACTTCAAACCAAACGAAGCACCAACGGACTTGAAATCGAAAATAGAACCGTTCAAACCGAAGCTCTCGAAAATGCGAACAAAGGGAAGTAAAATGGAGTAGGATGAGGTGCAAATGGAGGTCGAAAAGTGCAGGAGAAGACGCCGGAACAGTGCTTGGAAGAGTTCGCGCGCAGCGGAGAAGAAGAAAAGTGAAGAAAAAAAGGCGCGTTTGATATAAAATAGATGCACCACGTCAGTTCTGGCCTCCCAACCGACGTGGTGCATGCCCTGAAATTTAAAAAAAATTACTGCTAACACACCACGTCGGTTACAAAGCCCAGAACCGACGTGGTGTATACCCTAATTTTACCCTTTTTCCCCAATTTTCCCCAATTTTGTCAAACAAAATGCACCACGTCGGTTATGAGGCCTTAGCCGACGTAGGATATAAAAATCCCACGTCGCTTATGGCCTGTTAACCGACGTGGGATTCACGCGCCCCTTACAACTTTTAAAAATTTGAATTTTTCTTTTTTATAAATAGGTCAATGACGGTTTTTTGTTCCAACCAACGTGGGATTGTTCATTTATTTACAAAAATGCCACCGCGTTTTTGACTACGTCGTTTACCTCTTTAACCGTCATAAAAGGTAGACGTTAAAGCCTATTTTTCTACTACTGAGACTTCAATTTTCTGAAGTATCTCTCAATGAGAAATGTCCATCTATAAGCTTTAAGGAAAAAGACTCTGCTATGGAGAATAGAATACTAAGATTTTTATTTTTACTCTTAGTCTTGTAAAAATTGTATCAGTACACATATTTCTTTGTACCTCTTAAGATTTTATAGAGGCATAATTAAACTTCCATTGAAGCTAGCTTTGGCCTTTCAATTAAACATATATGAGACATCCACATCAATATATGTTAAATCATTATAAAGAAAGTGATTCTAGTTTTTTCTATGTTTTTATTTTTAATATTTCTATCTTAATTTAGTTAAACCTATAAGAATATTTAATTAAATATCATGAAATTGTGGTCCATGTAACTGCCAGAACTGACTCAAATAAAGGAAGAGTTAAGGTGATGGTTGTTACTCTTAAAAGATTAATAGAGTCAATGAGAATTTTATTTAAATTATAATATAAATTTCCTCCTCTCTCCCTTTAAATAAATAAATAAATAAGTGACATAACTTCCTTATCAAAGTTAAAAAGGAAGTTATCATTAGTTTTAAGGTATGTTCCTTTTCTCTATAATGTCCGTTAATTTTTCTAACTATCAAGAAAAGACAAAAGGAAGGAAGGAAGAGAGAGGAAAATCAAAAGATCAAAGGAATTAGCAAGTCATTAAGGAACATAGATCTTGGTATGTTTTTTTTCTCTGTTTGAGTGAGAATCATAGATTCTAAGATCATATGAAATTTTCTTAAATTGATTATAATTGATTGATTAATTATGAAAGAACTTACATGTGGTATGACAACCACAATTATTTGAGTTTATGATTCTCCTTTTGTGAACTTTTCCAAAATTTAGGAACCCTAATTTTGATATTGTGAAAACTTGGAGTCTCGCATGGTTACAATATATTTCAAATTATAGAAGTCACACTACCGTTCACTTTAGGTGTCAAAATTGGGTATCCAGATATGCCTAGAAGGAAGGGTTTTATGTTATATTTCCACTGTGTAAATGAAAATTAATTTTGGAATTAATTGTATGACTGATTTGTAATCACCAAAGTAATTAAATATGATTTTAATCCCATTGAATGGATACTAAATGATAGTTATTTATGTACGGGAATATTAAAGTTTATTTTTATAAGACATTTAAAAATCACCCAAAGGTTGGTGAGTTTTTCTTATAATTATTGGTTGTAGTATATGGAAATGTAAAGACACTATTAGTTTTATTCTATTCAAAGATAGTAAATTTTTCTAATTAGTTCATATATTAAGTAATTGTATGTTGATGCATTTCCCAAAAGAGAACTTTATATACATTGAAAGTTTAGTTAGAAGTCATCTAAATTTGTTTTTACATATTTTTATACACAAAACATTAATGTATGGTTTTGTATAAAAAAATTGCAGTTTCAATGAATTTGTATGGTGCAGGAAATGAGATTGTCAAGTTCAATAGGTTGAATTATGATTAGTGGTGTGAACAGATCGTTTCCAATTAGGATTTATGGAGTTAGGCCTCGCATTAATAATAGATGAGAAGCCCGCAACCATTACTAAGACTAGTTCAGAAGAGGATAACTCTCTTTATCATACATGAAACAAGTCTAATCGGTTGAGTGTGAGCTTAATGAAGATAACCTTGACGAAAAATGTGAAGCTATCTATGCCTAACATTGAAGATGCTAAGGAATTTATAGAGAAAATTAAGTGAATATTCCCAATCAGATATTACTGACAAGTCTATTGTGAGCGGCTTGATGAATTAGTTAACGACCAAAAAATTTGACTCATCACAACCTATTCACAATCATGTGACTGGAATGGAAAATCTAGCAGCAAAACTGAAATCAATCGGTATGGATGTGAGTGAGTCATTTCTAGTACAGTTCATCACGAACTCACCTCGTGTAGAGTTTGGCTAGTTCTAGGTAAATTAGAACACCAGTAAGGAAAAATGGAACTTTTGGAAAATTAAGGTCATGTTGATTTAAGAGGAAGAGAGATTAAAAAAAATGAAGGATCACTCTCTCCATCTCACATTTCATGATGGGACTAGTAGTCGTAAAATTAAGCCAGTTAAAAAGAACAAGAAGGATAAAGCTTCACTAAAGGTTCGAGAAGGTCAAATTAATAAGGAGAAGACATACATTTCAAGAAAGATTATTCGAAAAGAAAGAAATGGTTTGAAAATAAAGATACTTACTATGTTTCAATAGGTTTTGAGTAAAATCTTATTGAAGTGTCTAAAATACCTAGTGGTTAAATTCTGGTGCAACTACACATGTATTACATGTTATACGGGGATTCCTTTCAATCCAACCCTTAAGAGGAACCAAAAAGTTCTTGTACATGAGAAATAGGATGAAGGCACAAATAGAAGGAATTGAGACTTATAGATTGATTCTGGACAATGGTTGTTGTCTAGATCTAGAAAAGTGTCATTATGTTTCTATATGTGTTAGAAATTTAATTTCTATTGCAAAGGTGGACAAATTAGGATTTAACTTTAGGATTTGTAATGGGTCTTTCTCATTGTATGTACTGGTAGATTAATTCATAGTGACTTATATTGTTTCAATCTTGATGTTAAATTTGTTGAATCTCTGTTTCATGTTGAACATAGTAGTTATATAGTATGTAAGGAAAATTTTGCTTTCTTATGGCATCAAAGGTTAGGTCACATATCCAAAGAAAAGATGTCGAGGCTAGTCAAAAGTCACTACTAGAAAAATCACTGATAGTGATAAAAAAAATCGGTCACTAAATGACCAAATTCAGTCACTGATTAAAACAATGATCGATTTAGTGATCAGACGCATTAGTCGCTATTTTGCTGGTTGTTGATGTATAGTGACCGATTCTATGACCGATTTTAAAAAATAACGAATATTATTTTTATTGTAAAAGAAATTATTATTCTTAAGTTTATTATTGCTATTATCATTTATACTATTTTTATTACCCACCATTAATCATTTCAATGAGGATTTGGATAAAGTGCACCAACGTGGACTTGATCCCAAGACCTCTCGACAACTTGAGAGAACCTATAACCATCAGACCAAAGGAGTTTTTCTGTCATTTTACGATTATTATTATAGTTATTATTTCAATTACAATTATAATTATTATTAATATTATAATTATAAATATTATTATTATTATTATTACAATTACAATTATTATTATTATTAACATGATTAATACTATTTTTAATATTAGTAATAATATTATACTTACTAATGATAGTAATAATAACAACTATAACAAGAATAATAATAATAATGAATATATGATCTGAAATCTTAATTTCACTCTCTAGTCCAAATTTGGCTCATCGTATAATCCAAATGGACTGTTTAGTCAAAGTTTGGGTGTTATTATTATTTTAATAATAATAACAATAAATATATGATCATAGTAAAAATTTGTTTGTCTAGTCAAAATTTGATTGTTTAGTAAGATTTGACCTTCTAATTATAATTTGACCTAAAGTTATAATAATAATCAACTCCAAATACTTATTTTTATTTTTTCTATTATTATTAGTAGATGATTTTATTATCCTATTCTGTAGCTGATGAGACTTATAAGATGATTCTTGTTCTGAAAATTATGAGTTTACCTATAAAATCAAACAAAAGTATTTAGTAATTTGTACAATTACAATTACTATGTCTGATAATATTACAATTCTTTTTAGATATTACATTTAAAACTCGATTTTAAAACTTATGCAATTATACAAAATAAAGTACCAAAATCGTGTAATTGTTAATAAATCTTAAAATAAAGTATCAAAATCATGTAATCTTGCATAAATCTTAAAATAAAGTATTAAATAATAGTTATATGATTGAAAAAAATTTCATATTAAAAAAATAAACAAAAAATAAAAATATTAAGAAAAGTGAAAATGATCACATTTACGCCTTAAAATTTTAAGAAAAGTGAAAATGATCACATTATAAAAATATTATGAAAAGTGAAAGTGATCACATTTACGCCTTAAAATATTAAGAAAAGTGAAAATGATCACATTATAAAAATATTAAGAAAAGTGAAATTGATCACATTATAAGAATATTAAGAAAAGTGAAAATGATCACATTTACGCCTTAAAATAATATTAAGAAAAGTGAAAATGATCACAAGCATTGTATGGTTCATTGAAAGATGATTTAGAGACAGAATTGTATCCTGGTTATTCAAGTTTTTTCCTTTTGTCAACAGTATTACGACTATTTAAAATCAAGGCAATAAATGGGTGGACTGATAAAAGTTTCACCGAATTGCTCGAATTGTTTCATCAAATTCTTCCTGAAGGTAATACATTGCTAACTAGTCACTATGAGGCCAAAGATATTGTGTCCAATGGGTATGAAGTACTGGAAAATACATGCTTGTCCCAATGATTGTATATTGTATAGAAAAGAGTTTGAAGGATTGTATAAGTGTCGTAGATGCGGGGTATCAAGATACGAAGTAAAGGATAATGACGGTGGCGAAGATGACATGAAAAAGGGTCCTCCCGCAAAAGTATTGCGGTATCTTCCAATCATACCATGATTAAGACGTTTTTTTGCCAATGTTAAAGATGCATAAAACTTGACATGACATGCAAATGGAAGAATATGTGATGGGTTGTTACGACATGCTGCTAATTCACCACAATAGAAGAAAATTGATTGTTTATATCTTGAGTTTGGAAGTGATCCAAGAAATCTCAGACTTGGTCTTGCAACAGATGGAATGAATCCATATGGTAATTTGAGTAGCAAACATAGTTCATGGCCTGTTTTACTAATTATTTATAATTTTTCGTATTGGTTGTGCATGAAGAGAAAATATATGATGTTGTCTATGATGACATCAGGACCAAGGCAACTCGGAAATGACATAAATGTTTATCTTAGCCTTTGATAGAAGACTTGAGGTTGTTATGGGATGAAGGCGTGGAGGTTTTTGATGTATATCAAAAGGTCAATTTCAATTTGTGAGCATTGTTATTTTGTACTATTAATGATTTTCCAGCATATGGAAATCTGAGTGGTTATAGTGTTAAAGGACATCACGCTTGCTCGATATGTGAAGAGAACACCAATTACCATCAACTGAAATATGGTAGGAAGAATTCTTACATTGGGCATCGAAGGTTTTTGAAACATAATCACCCTTATCGTAGGTTGAAAAAAGCTTTTAACGGTTGTCAAGAGGACATAACTGCTCCTCCACCCTTAACTAGTGAGGAAGTTTATAACCAAGTATGCCAGGTCGAGGTGACTTTTGGGAAAACCCTTAAGAATAGCAGTGTGAAAAACATATGGAAGAAGAAATCGATATTATTTGAACTTCCATATTGGTCAAAGTTAGATGTTAGACATTGCATAGATGTTATGCATGTAGAAAAAAATGTTTGTGATAGTATAATTGGAACATTGCTAAACATTAAAGGAAAGAAAAAGAATGGAATAAATGCTCGTAAAGATCTGGTTGAGATGGGTGTTTGGTTGGAGTTACAACCATAACCTCATGGTAAACGAACTTACTTGCCATCAACATGTCATACTTTGCCAAAATCTGAAAAGATCAGTTTTTGTAAGTGCTTGCGCGGTGTTAAAGTACCACAAGGATACTCTTCAAATATCAAAAGCCTTGTCTCAATGATGATTTGAAACTTATGGGCTTAAAATCTCATGATTGTCATGTTTTGATGCAAGACCTTCTCTTAGTGGCTATTTGTGGAATTCTACCAAAAAATGTTGGACAAGTCATCACTCATCTTTGCTTATTCTTTAATGCTATTTGTAGGAAAGTAATTGATCCTACTAGGTTGGATGAATTAGAAAATGAAGCCATCATTATATTGCGTCAACTAGAGATGTATTTTCCTCCTTCTTATTTTGATATCATGGGAGTTTTGTACCAATTATATGTCAGAAGTGGATGCTATAGGCGTCCCAAAGTTTTAGTATGAAAGAAGGCATGAAGGCAAAGGCACACGAGTGTGAGGATACTTCGAAAAGATCAACAATCGGTACTCCAGGCACCCTTTTATATTTTTAACAATACTGGTGATGTTCTTCCATTCTTAGAGGAACACAAAATGTTGTTGAAGTCAATGAACCCACGTGCAAATGAGAAGTGATTGTTGAATAAACATAACAAGATGTTTTTGAAATGGTTTAAAGAGAGAATTGGTGAAAAGGATTGTGATGTTAAAGAGTTGAAGTGGTTGGCAAGAGGAGCTAACTTTGATGTCATAACATGGTCTACATATAATATTAATAAGTTCTCCTTTTACACAAACACTGAGGATCAGAAAAGTACAATGCAAAATAGCGGTGTTACCCTTGAAGCAGAGTCGATGCGCTTTGCTAGTTCAAAAGATAACAATCCTGTGATGGTTACAATAAGTTACTTTGGAGTAATTGAAGAAATCTGGGATGACTATGTAAAATTTAGAGTTCTAGTATTTAAGTGTAAATGGGTTGATAGTAACACAGAAGTGAATGTTGATGACTTGGGTTTTACATTAGTTGATCTCGCAAAGATAGGGTATAAGGAAGATCCTTTCATCATGGCTTACCAAGCAAAACAAGCTTTTTATGTTAAAGATCCTTCTAACCAAAGGTGTTCAGTTGTCATCCAAGGGAGAAATGAACATAATGTTGATAATCATGAGGACTCAAGAGTTCAATATGTTGACTATTCGTCATTGTCAAGACAGTTACCTCTACTGAATGAGGAAAATGATGTTGATGAAGTACATGCTACAAAGACCTATCACTGACTCTTGGGACGAGGTATGAAAGTGCTCAAATAAGATAAAGTTATGATTAGTTTCATATGATGATGACTAATAACACTATCTTCCTATTTCAACTTTTTTCAGATCTAGAGCCATTGGACAATAGCACTATAAAAGAACTTCAAAAAGAATGGGCAACATACTTTATTGAAATGAGAAGTAAATACTCATAGTAGGATGTAGTGTAAGATAATGTATCTATGACTTGTATATATTAATTGCTTGTATGTTTTTAGGATAATGTATACTAGTATGTTGTAGTGTAATATAAAGTACTTTTGACAATTATAATGTAATTTAGTTTCTTCCAATCTTTTATAACTTATATACTTTTGGAATATGTAATGTGCCTGGAAATATATGCAGGTTTTGGGTAGCAGTACGAATAACTGTTGCACTTTAAAAAAAATAGCTTAAGCTACGACAGTTAAGGTCATCACTGCCTTAGTAAACAGGCCCTATCAAGGCGGTTGTGGAGCACTAACCACCTTAATAAAGGTCTACAACGAGTGTTCAACCGCCGTTGTAGACCCCTATTAATGGGGTTAGTGCTCCACAACCGCCTTAATAGGTCTTGTTTACATATAAAAATCTCATGGTTGCCCACTGTGACTGATTTTCTACTGCATTTTCTGATGAAACGCCTTTGTATTTCACATATACGACGACTGTTGTTTAACCGCCGTCATATATCACGTACTTTCCATGACGGTTAAATCAACAGCGGTTGCAAAACCGCCTTTCTAGGCACTCCAAAACTGATGTTGTAAGGGGTTTTTCCACTAGTGACCTTAAATTTAATTGATGTTATGTTTTAGACTAATATGTTGTTTTTTTGAGCCAAGATTTTGTCTTCTCTTGTTTTAGGTTTACTTTCATTTTATGGCATGTTGGTGATTTGGGTGTACCAAAATGCTTAATTCTTAGTGCACTTTTCATTGTGAAAGTTTTTTTTTTCTAACACTTGTTTATGCAAACATCATGTTTGTTATACTTGAAACAAGTATAGATGATAACTTTGTGATATCATGTAGTTATATATCCAGTCAGTATAAACTAATTTTTTTACGAAAAAAAAGGTTATAGGATATTTACAAACATTTAACATAGTTTAATACAAATTTTCATTATTAATAGCATAAGTAAAATCTATTCTTACATGACACTTTAGTAAGTGTAAACTAAACTTTATGTTTTTAATGCACAAGACATGGAGTAATTTCATACTAATTGGGATTGGAGTAATTTCATACCAATTGAGATTGAATGTATGATAGATGTTATAGTGGTAGAAGAAGTTTCAAAGAAAGTTTTGTAAATGGGTTGACGAGTTTGTCATAAAAACTTGTCAACAAGAGTTTTACATGAATGAAGGACAAACTAGATGTCCATGCAATAAATCTCATTCTATATTAATTTTTCTAATTGAAAAGGTTAAGCTTCACCTTTATAGAAATGGGTTTATACCTACTTACTTTGTTTAGATTGACCATAGAGAAGAATTACCAAATGTTAATGATGTAAACAATAGAGGCTAAGTTCAAGAGCGAGTGAATTGAGCAATTAATGTTTTCTCTCAAAATCGATCTTAATAGTCAGGAATGACCACAAATTCAAAGAATACTAAAATGTACTTCACAACATTAGTCTACTTAATGGAACTCAATTTGTTAATTAAGAACTAGATGTAGGGTATTGTGACACACAATCTAGTATAAATCGTACTATATATTTTTCTCTTTCCAAATCTGTGTACATTATATGTTATTAGTGATGATATTAATTAAAGAAGGAGACTTATTGTGAAGAGATGTTTGAAATTATCTTTTATTCAATTATTACACTTGAGATTTTAATTTGCATAAGTTATCATATGCAAAAATTACAATCTGATCATTTGTTGAAATAAATAAGAAAATATCGTCGACAAATTATTCAATGAAGTTAGTCAATTAAGACTGAGATGATGCGTCAAATTAAAGAGTTACAGTCAGATCCTTTGATAAATCCAATCATAGTCTAAATATAATCAATATGTGCAAAAAGTTTTATATTAAACAAAAAATACAATTCAACCTTTCTTTCTTATATTTTTTTCAGTTTTCACAAATATCCTTAAGCCTTTTGGAATTATGAAACTTATGAAGTTTGTGCAGAGTGTTATCAAGGTTGCTTAGCATTCTCCAACTTTGAACATTGATATATGTGGTTTTCTTTAGTCTTTAAAAGTTATCGAGGTTGCTTAGCATTCTCCAAATTTGGACATTGATAAATATAATGTGGTTTTCTTTAGTCTTTAAAACTGAAATAATAGGTGTTATTATAGTTATTGAGATAATGATTTTTAAAGGATGAACTTCATTATTATCTATTTTTGTGATTTTTAAAAAAATCTTAAGATGGTGTCTTGATTTATTAGAGATAAATCGTATAATTGAACTTATGCATAACTTTCAATCTTACTATTTCTCATATTTTTAAGAGAGATAATATACATGTTGACGAGAAGGGAAATACAGGATCTCACTCTAGAATTAATTTTGTATAGAATTATTAGCTGTCTAACACTATTTATATAAAATTTTTTGAAAACTTATTTAGTATTTGGATATATAGGTTCTCTTAATTGGGACATAGATTTAGTGTGACCCATACTTATTTGTACTTTTTTTTTTCTTTTTTTCTTAACTTAATGTTTAACTTTCATACACATGAAGAATTATTACAATATAGAATATAGAATGTCAACTGTTATAAGAATATTTAAAAATATTAAAATACGTGATCTTGTTTCTATTTTAATTTTTTTTTTCCTGACATATCATCATTAAACTAGAGGCTTTAATAAAATACGTGAAGAATAAGAAATTAAATAAAAAAAAGTTCTAAAATAATAATTAAATAATAAAATGTGCGATGAAGTTTATTTTCAATGCAATGTCAAAATCGCTTTAAATCTTATTATACACAATAACATACAACGTGTTTTTGTTTTTTTTAATAAATTTGGATTTAATCCTCAAAAAAATTGTCTTATTTTAACTTTCTAATTAAAAGTATTTCTTTTCTTACTATTAAAGTAATTATAACTAAAATTTTACGACAATTATACCAAGTTGAAAACAACAATAAACTTTTTAAATTAAAAGGATAGAGATAACAGCGTAACAAAAGTAAAGAACTAACCTAGTTGCTTCTTTGACATCCTCTTTTAATTTAAAATCAAGCAATCTTTGACACAATGGTCTTAGTCTAAACTAGTTATATTAATTAATTCGATGGAGATTGATATATACAGAAGAACCAACTCTTAATGAACATCAATGCATGTATACTGAATCAATATTAAAATTATTAAATGAAGAAATACGGGTCCACAAGCTCTAAATACGTATATACACCTCTCCAACGATGTCAAAACAACAAATGTACGCATATGTATGTGTGGTGTACACTGAAATTGAATCAAATCAATAGAAACAAGTGTATAGATATACATACACCTGCGCGCAGAAGATAAAGAAGTCGTTTAATCAGCCCAGAGGTCGTTTATCGGTGGCATCTCTCGGAGTAACCTGTCAAACTCCTTAAACGACACATCTCTCATCAAAAACGACCTCTCCGTTCCAACGTTGTCGTGTCTTTTTCTTTCAGCCTTTGCTCCTGAAGTGTCGGAATCTTTACCCGTAAGCTTCTGCACCACAGATTTGAAGCTCGTGGCATCGGTTTCAACGTATTGGGTGTTGATTATTACAACCTTCACAGGTCCCCTGCTGCATCCACCACTAGCCATAGTAGAAAAAGATAAGATTTTTTGCTGTGAGAAATTGAAGGAATTGAGTAGAGTGATTTTGGAACAAAAGGGGCTCAATTGGGTGTGTAGCAAAAGATATTTTTGGGGTCTAAGGAGGAGTTAGTCTAGTGGGTGATTTATACGTGTTGTGTGTATAAAGGGTTAACGTTTGGCATTATTTATATAATATGGGTGGGTTGGGTTTGACGGCTGAGAAAGGTGAGTAGATGAAATGAGTTGACCGTTGGTGCTTGCGAAATAAGGGGGAAGGTGTGCAAAAGCAAAGGGAGATATGGTCAAGTCACGCTATTTGATAGCTAATAAGAAAGGAAGCTAGCAAGACAAACTCAAGGTCGTGTAACTTATTATGTCCTAGGTTGAGGATGGATAAAGTCAGAATGGGGGGCAGGGCTTGCTTTTCGAGGTCCACAAATAAACTGGTATTTTTAAAATTATAAAAAATAATCAAAGTTATTATTAAATACTGTAGCAAGAAATTGAAAAAACAATCTCTAAAATATAGTTAATTAGTATGTGCATGTATTATATTTGTTTAGAATTAGATGATGAATTTGTTAGTCTCGAAAGTGATTTTTTATGTTTATTAAATTCCAAAATAATAGTAATTTATATTAATTATTTATAAAATAAAGGATATTATATTATGTGTTTATCGGTTTATGAGTATAGTAAAATTTATTATTATAAGTTATAATTATAGACAGTTTAATGTTTATCATTGGTAAATTTACTTATATACCTAAAGATAGAATGTGATTCTGATTTATATATGTTTTAATTGTCATTAATGTTATAATTATGCTAGCATTTTATATGTTGTGTGTTGATGTATCATCCAAAAAGTAATGTCAATATAATTTAATTGTGATTTGCATGTGTAAAGCATGTGTTTTATGATTTAATACTTATATGAAATTTCATTATGAAGTATTGGTTCCCAATTTTATGAATTTTTATGTATTTTTTTGTCAATGTTTAATGGGCTTAATTTCTCTTATTAGAAGCAAGTCTTATGTCACCTTGGTGTTATGGGTATTAATCTCACTATGTTGGAAGATAAACATAGATTGAGCTTAATATTTACAGGATTATTGTCTCAAACAATATTAAGACAACTTTTTCCAAAACTGAAAGTGGTAAAGAGTTTATAGCATTTGTGAGAGAGTACTTCCAAAATAGTTGATAAGTTTCTTGTTGGAACATTAATGAGTATATTGACCACCATAAAATTTGATGGGTCATGTACTATGCATGAGCATGTTATTTATATGATAAATATTGTAGCAAGAGTTAAGACCTTGGAAAAGGTTGTGAATAAAAACATTCTTGTACAATTTATTTTTGAACTCATTACAATCTAAGTATAGCTTGTTTCAAATTATCTATAATATCATGAATGACAAATGAAATGTACAAGAATTGAACAACATATTGGTTCTAGAAGAAATGAGACTTAAAAGTTAGGAAAGTAACTCAATCATTATGTAAGCCGTCAAGGAAATAAAGGAGCTAGAAATAAACTTATAAAGAAACATGATTAGGGTAAAGGGATTTTAAAGGTTAATCAAGCATCTACGAAAAATAAGAAGAAAGAATCAAAGGGCAATAAGTATCATTTCTATGGAAAATCAGAACATTTCTAAGAGGAATGCCCAAAATGTAATGCATGGTCCAAAAAGAAGGGTAAGCTAAATTTTGATATATGTTTTGAATCAAATTTAGTTGAAGTTTCCAATAATACATGGTGGATTGATTCTAGATGTATGACTTATGTTTTTAATACTATGCAAGAATTCCTTACAACATGAACCATAAGGCAAAATGAAAAATTTGTCTTTATTGGGAATAAAGTGAAAGCTCTAAAGGAAGCAAAGGAAGTAACTGAGACTTATCGTTTAACACTTAACACTAAACATCGTTTAGATTTATTAGAAACTTATGTATAGTTTATTTAGGAATTTGATTTTATCGTCTAAGCTTGATGTAATCGATCCTATTTTAACTTCGGTAATAAATGTTCTAGTTTGTTTAAGCATTAAACGCTTATGACTTTGCATAATAATGTTGACACTAAATGTAATTTATTGAATGAATGCTCTACTTTTGTGGCATAAACACTTGGATCACATTTTTAGAGAAAGGATGGAAGGATTAATAAAGAATAAAATTCTTCAAAATTGGATTTTATTGATCTAAATATTGGTGTGGACTCTATAAAAGGAAAACAAACAAGACACATAAAGAAAAGGGCCATAAAACACAACACACTGATATTTGTGGTCTGTTTGATGTTAATTCTTTCATAAAAGAAATGTACTTTATCACTTTTATTGATGACTACTCACAATATGGTTATATTTACTTATCGCATGAGAAATCTCAAGCATTGGATGCCTTGAAAATTTATTTCAATGAAATAAAAAGGCAGTTAGATAGAAAGGTGAAAGTTGTCATATCTAATAGAGATGGTGAGTATTATGGAAGGTATGATGAAACTGGGAATATCCAAGTCCATACTAAAGTTCTTCAGAAACGTGACATTTATGTGCAATGCACAATGTCAAATACATACAAAATGGTGTTTCGGAAAGGCACAATAGAATATTAATGGATATGGTTAGAAGTATGTTAAATAATTCTTCTTTAATCATATTTCTAAGGATGTATGCCACAAAAATTGTCATGTATTTTTAAATAGGATTCCAAGTAAGGTAGTTCCTAAGACACCTTTTGAACTATGGATCATAACACCCCTAATATAAGGTACATGAATGTTTAGGGTTGCCACACAAAAAATAAGGGTTTATAATCCACAAGAAAAGAAAATGGATGCAAGAACATTCAATGGATATTTCATTAGCTATCCAGAAAAAATCAAAGGGATATATGTTTTATTATCCTAATTGTAATATAGGAATTGTTGAAACTGGAAATGCAAAGTTCATTGAAAATGGTGAAATCAGTAGGAGTTCAATTCCACAACAAGTGGAAATTAAAGAAGTTAGAGTACATGTTTCTTTAACTTGTGCCTCTAACAATAAAGTGAGTGTTATTCTGATTGTTGTGACAAATAACAATGAAGAAGAGCAATCTAATGATGACTCCATCATTCAAAATAGCCTATTGAAGAAGCCACAAGAAGTAGCATTAAGGATGTCTCAAAGAGAAAGAGATCAGTTATTTCGAATGACTATGTGGTATATTAACACAAGTCAGAAAGTCACTTAAGCATTAATGATTATGATCAAGTTTTATTTTCACAAACTGTAGATTGTGATAATTTTGAGCAATAGTTAATGCTATAAGAAGTCCATGGAACATAATGATGTTTGGATCCTTATAGAATTGCCAGAAGGTTGCAAGAGAGCGGGTTGTAAATGAGTTTTTAAAACTAAATGTGACTGTCATGGCAATCTCGAATGTTATAAGGCTAAACTTGTTGCTAAGGATTTTACTCAAAAAGATGGTGTTGATTATAAAGAGGCATTTTTTACTATCTCACGAAAAGATTCCTTCATGATTATGGTGACACTGGTCGCCTATTTTAACTTACAACTACTTCAAATGGATGTGAAAATTGTCTTTCTTAATGGAGATTTAGAATAGAATGATTATGTGGACCAACCAATAGGGTTCTAAATAAAGGAACACATGGTGTAAATTAAAGAAATCAATATACAGGCATTAGCAAGATTCTCGCCAATGGTATTTGAAGTTTAGTGACACTATTGTTTCTTTTTGGATTTAAGGAAAACACTTTTGATTGGTGTGTGTGTGTGTGTGTATATCTAAACATTAGTGGGAGTAAGGTTATCTTTTTCTCTATATATTGATAATATCTTGCTAGAAACTAATGATCTTGGTCTTCTTAATGAGACTAAGAAGTTTCTCTCATGTAACTTTGAAATGAAAGATACTTGTAAGGTAAGTTATGTGATACAAGTATAAATACTCTGAAATAGATATCAAGGAATGTATGCTTATCCTAAAAGCTTACACCAATAAAGTACTAGAGAGTTTTAAGATGAATAAGTGCTCAACAACACCTATTCCAGTTCAAAAAGGAGAAAAATTTAGTCTCGCTCAATGTCCTAAGAATGACTTGGAAAAAATGAAGTAATTTCGTATGCATTTGTTGTTGGGAGTATATGGTTGCTCAAACTTCTACTCGACCACACATATGAGCTTTGCAACTGCAATGTTAGAATGATATAAAAGTAATCCAAGAATGGAACATTGGAAAGTTGTAAAGAAAGTTCTATGATATTTAGAGGGAACAAAGGACCACATGCTGACGTATAAGAAATCTGATTAGCTTAAAGTCATTTGATATTTAGACTCCATATTTGTTGGATGTGTGGATACAAATCCACTTGGGTTATGTATTTGTTTTAGTCGGAGGAGGAATATTGTGGAGAAATGTAAAGTAGATTGTTGTTTCTGTATCCATCATCTAAGTTGAATCTGTAGCATGTTTTGAGGCTACAATTCAAGATAATTGGTTGCAAAACTTTATTTTAGGGCTTGGAATTGTTGACAGTATTGCTAAGTCACTAAAAATGTATTGTGATAACTTTATAACAATATTTTTCTCTAAAAACGACAAGTACTTTAAGGTGTTAAACATATTAAGTTGAAATATTTTATCATAAAAGAGTGAATTCAGAACTACAAAGTGTTAATAGAACATATTAGCACAAAACTTATGATAGATGACCCTTTAACAAAGTGTTTACCTCCCAAGATATTCATAGAATGTGTTATGAATATGGGTATTATTATTGAGAATGAATGTTGACTATTATGTTTCTATTATGATAGACAACTGACACTTTGATCTAAATTATAATATGTTTCTGATTACCTATTCTTTTATGATTTCATGCATAATTATTTGAGTAATGTAAACATGTATTGTCTTGAATAAAGACATTATGTTCGATCAATTATGATCTCCTAATTATGTTCATATTAGGAAGAAGTCTAGTTTGTGGTACATGTAAAGGAGTGTGTTAATTGAGTGATCTCTAATTGCCATGACTCGAATTAGTTCCTATTAATAATTAGAAAATTATGATGTGTATAGTAGAAAAGAATGTTTTAATCCTTTAATACATATTTTGTTTTATTTTGTTCGTTTTTTTTGGTTCATAAATATATGTAATGTCATGTGAGCCACGTTGGAGAATGTAAGGTTTTGTCACATGTGAGAGACAAGTTACTTGTTATTTAAAGAAACTAATAAATAATTAAATTAATAATAAAGGATAAAATAGTAGTTGGTCTGATGAGGAGCAATTTCCTAATAGTGACTACTATAGGATGGGCCTATCAGAATAATGGCGTTTATATCTATATAAATCACTAACACAAAGACAAGATCCCTTTTCTGACAAGTATACATGTTTCTCTATTCTAAATCTACCAAGTAAAAGAGATTGTAAAATAGTAAATCAAAAGAAGTGAAATCTTGGATCGCCATTCATCTAATTGGATTCTAGAATACTAAAGAGTTATCTCTATGAAAGTCATCCTTCTCATCGAATCTCTAGATCACAAAAAATAATCTCTTATGGAGAAAGATACACACTCTTCTTTCAATAGATATTAAAATAGTACAATTTTAAGATTTTTTTTTAAGTTTTATATATTACACATTTATTTAACAACTGTTAAGTTTTTTAGATCACGTTTTATATTTTATTAGTTGAAGAAATAGTTATATGTAAATTTTTTGGTGAGGAAAAAATGTATACTCTAAATGAGAAAAAAAATCCAATATATATTGCTAAGTGAAATAAAAGCTCCGTACAGTGGTTTTAAGAAAACAAGGTTAGAATAATACAATAAAATATATACAAAATTATCGAAATTGTTATATATATATATATATATATATATATACATATATATATATATATATATATATATATATATATATATATATATATATATATATATATATACATATATATATATATATACATATATATATATTATACATTCATATAGAAAAAAAGTATGATGAGAAAGTGTAAAATTTATCATAATTTATGTTTCTTGAAAGGAACATGTTGAAAGTTAGGCTCTTGTATTTTAATTATTGGGTAAATATTTCAGTTCATCCATTTTTTAAATTTTAAGATAAAATTTTTAAATATATATTTAATTTAAACTAATATTATACACATTAGGTAAATAATATATTGGAGAAAATTTGACGAAAAAAATTATTTCATTGGTTCATGTTGTGACGCACTTGTGCCCCCGTTAATTTTCTTTTCTCTCTCCCCTGTGCCTCTCTCACACTCTCAAAAATCTCTCTCCCTTCTCTCTAGCTTTTCTCCATGCATACCTCATCTATTTTAGAATATGATTACACCTAGCTGATGAGTCAGGGACCATTTTTATCTGATCATAATTTCAAGCAAAGTAAGTTTATAATTATCCTATAAATCCCTTGTTCTCTATTTTTTTCTTGAGTTTTTATCATCAATCTTGGTAGGGACAGTTGGAAAAAGTATTTCTCTCAACTTAACTAAGATCATCTTGAAATTTGGTTTTATTTTGATAACTTGTTCTAGATCCCTAAAGATTGGATTAGTACCACTGACTAGTTTGGAGGAATTTTTTTGAACATCATCTCAAGTAAAGGAAGCTAGTAACTTGCTTTTATATTAGTTTATTACTTTCAAATAGAACTTTAGAATAGAAGACTTTAAAATGTAATTATCAGTGCTAAAGTCTTTCTTGCAAGTTTGACTGGTCCTTGATCACTGAATGAGTTTGATTGTTTATTTTGAGAACTTTTGATTGTTGTTTGATGGAGTGAATATGACTTATGATAAGACTTTGATAGGTTTTAAATATTTTAGAACAATATTATTGAATTGTGAGTTGTGAAATTGATGGCTTCATAGACAAGAGATGTTTTAAGTTTTTCAATAGTAACTCAGGTTAGGAGTTCTGAATGGGAAATGACTTAGTTTTGAGTTTCAATTATGATGAAATTGGTTAATTATGTACATAGTATAAACTTCAATATTGATATGTTAATAGATAAGAAATGTTTTTGAATATTGTGAATTGTAAACTGTTATATATATATATATATATATGGTTGTACATCATTGAATTGATATGATGACTTGATTATATGTTCATATACAACCATTTTGGTTGAAATGAAACCAATGTACTGGGATTGAAAGGAAATCAAGGTACCATGGTTACATATGTATTTATATGATTCAGAACAATTGAATTGATATGATATGTGATATGAGTGAATGATGAATACATATATTAACTCATATGATTGAAATGAAATCAGAGTACTAGAGATTAAAAAGAAATCAAGGTACTGGGATTGCATATGAATTTATGTGGTATGACTGAAGTTAGTGTGAGTGAAATGAAGTATGTATGATTGAAATGAACTAAAAATGACTGTGATTGAAAATAAATCCATGTGTGGTTTGTATAAATAGTGTTCTTGGTATTAAAACTTTATATGTCAGACTTTAAAGAAATTCTTATGAATGACTGATATAATTTGTTCTTTTTACATGTATTAAGTATAATATAAAATTTTATTTTCACTATCTTACCATTGTTTTTCTTATTGTGTTATGACCTGTGATGATTGTACTATGTGTATGAGCAGATACGAATGCAGGTGCAGAAGTATGTCAAAGATCATAGAATTTATTTTAAAATTTGTTTCCCTATAATAGATTCACAATATGTTAGACAATATATATTTTTAGAGTGTTACATGTGAGTGGACAAAGCTTAATTGAAAAGGTAAAAATTATTTCAATCTTGTGTGTGTCACGAAAGAAACATGTTGTGAGAAGTTCAATATTTAATAAATGTATGTGGAAAACTTGATTAAAAGAAGTAACACTTATTTTTGATGATGTGTATGTCTGAAAGGCGATTAGATATTTTTGGTAAAGCATGTTGGCATTGATTATTAAGCCTGAGGCAAGACATGAGGCAAGACATGAGGCAAAATGGAGATGAAATTCATTGCAATAAAATTGCGTGTCAACTAGAAAGTACTGAACCAAAGTGCATTTGCTTGATTAAACTTTCTCAAAGCAAAAAGGGCATGTCAATAGTATCGTAGTAGTTGTCATTTAAGACGGGTAATCATACGCTATGAAAGTAAAAGATGGTAATAGTAAAAACATCATAGTATATTTTAATATAAATTTGAAGAGTGTAACTTATAATTTGAAATGTTTTAGGATAAAATAAATTATTTAACATGAAATTTAAAAAATTAAAATATATATTTAAAAATTATTTCAAATGTCATATTTCAATTAACGAGTTTAAAATTCCTTATATTTTTTAATTTGTGTGTTTTCTTTTTATCTTTTTGTTCTGAACTCAATTTTAATTAGGGGAATCGTTAAATTGATTAATATCGAGACATTATTAAGATGATTATTTTCTTTATTTATGACTGATGTATACAATTATTATTATTTTTTTATCATCGATATCAATTTTAATTTTTTATCAATAGTTTGTTGGATTATTTTGGTAATGGTAATTAAGATAACTTTCAACTAACATAAATCAGGATTTCTTTTTGATAATGTTGAGTAAGAGAAATTTTTAGCGATAGAAAAGTAAAAAAAAAAAAAAAAA
>Ga0209489_106040_pt1 | contig 20007 bp, 9 predicted proteins | sample SiratrowhiteBW_FD_187527 | JGI IMG/M metagenome (GOLD analysis project Ga0209489, IMG submission 187527) | Root nodule microbial communities of legume samples collected from California, USA - Siratro white BW (SPAdes) (version 2) | ecosystem: Host-associated > Plants > Roots > Nodule | place: USA...
TTCAAATTTTATTTAACTTTTATCATTATTATTATTTCAAGAATACTTAAACTAATAAATATATTTTTATGTTATTATTGATTTTTATTTCTTTTTATTTTTATCATTATGCTTTTAATTTAAAAGATTACCCGGACAAAATCGGGTGTTGACAAGAATGAATAAAGAAAATATGAATAGAATTAGAGTTATAACTCAATATGACAGAAAAATAAGACATATTTACATTTGATACATCGTTATTTAACTAATAATAATATATTTAAAAGATAGTAAAATGTTCTAGTTATATCTTAATTTAAATATATTTAATTACTTATCTTAAATATTTAAATAAATTTTAGTTAGATAGTAAACTAAATATATTAAACCATTGATCACATGTAACTTAATTTAACTAAATATTGGAATAATTAGTTAAATCATATTTAAACAAGCATTTTATCTAATCAAATTAACTTTAAATAAATATGAAAATAAAGATTAATTAAATGGTATTAAATTAACTATCTAGTATAACAAAATCCAATTTAAAATGATATAGTAATATTTAACTAATTATCTTATTAAATAATGTGAATAGGTAATATATGTTAGTTATATCTTTTGATCAAATCTAATTTAAAAAATAGATTAATTGATTATCTTCCAGATCAAATTAGATCAAATTAGTTGTATTAGTGATATTTAATGAAGTCATATTTAAAACATTGCTTAATTTAAAGAAATATAATTTGATTAGAAATATTGATAACTAAGTATGTTATATTTAACCATTATCTTATGAATTTAATTAAATTGTACATAATTTATTCATATCTTCTGATAAATAATATTGCAAATTTTTATATTGTTTCTTAAAATTGTTTTGACTTTTTAAAAATTTATATTTTTATGAAAAGGGAGAATTTATTCTCTAGTTAATTTTTTATCATTTTCTTTTGATTAAAATTTGTTCACATTTGTTTTATGTGGTGAAATTTTATCACACATGAACTTCACATATTTTATATTTTAGAGTCAATAAAGAAAAATGTATCAATTTTGGTCTTAAGAAAGTCAATAGGGAGTGATTTTCTAAATTGTCATCTTGTTTTATTTTTGTTTGATATACTCAATCTATGAATGATCATTCCTTATTCATTAATTTTTCTGAAGGATCTTTTACAACATTATTTGTGTATGTGGATGATATAATTTTGCCAGGAAATGATCAAGAAGAGATTGACCGAGTCAAAGAAGCTTTGAATAAAACATTTAATATCAAGGATATTGGTGATTTAAGATATTTTCTTGGTATTGAAGTAGCAAGAAATAAGAAATGGGTGATGATGAATCAAAGGACATATGCACTGGAATTGTTAACAGATGCAGGTCTTTTAGCCTACAAACCTGTTGTCACTCTTATGGATAATGTTAAATTATTTTCTATTGGAAGTGTGCCTTTTAGAGATGTTCATGCCTATAAAAGGTTGATTGCAAGACTTATGTATCTTACTAATACCCGACCTGACATAACTTTTTCTATTCAACAACTTTCTAAGTGTTTTGATAAGCCTACAATTGCTTACTATAAAGCAGCAATTAGAATTCTCAAATATATTAAAGGAGTTGGAAGTCTTAGTTTATTTTTCTCTTCCAATAGTTTTGTCTATCTAAAAGCCTTTTGTAATATTGATTGGGGCACATGCAATCATTCAAGACAATCAGTAACTATTTTTTGTGTGTAGCTTGGAAATTCCCTTATATCTTGGAAATCAAAGAGGCTAGGAACAATATCAAAGAGTTTCTGTGAAGCTTAATACAAGACAATGACCACTGTTACATGTGAAATTCAATGGCCAGTCTATCTTCTTTAAGATTTCAAATTTCCTTTTGAGCATCCATCTCTTTTATATTGTAATCATGACTCAACAAGGTACATTGCAACAAATCTAGTGTTTCACGAATGTACGAAATACATAGAAATAAATTGTGTCACACTGTTAGAGAAAAATTAAAGAAGGGTCTCATCAATTTAATTCCCATTTCCACCACAGAGCAACGAGCTGACATTTATACCAAAGCATTAAGTCATCAGTCTTTTAAGAATATTTGTTCCAAGTTGGGTCTCATCAATATTTGTTCCCCAGCTTGTAGGGGATTTTAGAGAATATGGATAAAGGCTTCTAAAAGGAAACTATATGTTAATTATGTGATTTTGTCTTTGTGGCAAAATCAATTTGTCTTCAATTCTATTTATTTTATTTTTATAACAAAATCACATTGTAATATTTTTATTTGTTTTCTCTCCTTAGTTATACCTATGATGAGTACCTTACTTGTATATATTCAACTCTTAGCATTTTATAATATGATATCTATTTCATAATAATTTATTAAATAACCTATTATATTAATTTTTTTGTCATTGGTTTCATAAATTATTTTGTTAGGGTAGACCGTCTCTCGTTTAATTGTTAATTGCCACAAATAGGAATTGGCTATAAGAATTGGCATTGTAAATCAAAATGGAAAGAAGAACATTGGAATCAAATTTATTCTTTCTATTTGCTCTCTCGTTGTTCTCTCTTTACACTTCTCACATGACTTTCTATTTGGTTTGATCAGAACCTCTTCTAAGGTTCCTTGTTTTATTAATTTTAGCCAATATCCATCAAGTTAGTTGTTATTAATCAAGTTGGTTGCTATCAGTTTTAAAACTTCTCATACTAACCAATAAGTCCTTTTATTTTATTAAATCACATTCAAACTGATAATAATATTTCACACAAGTCACATTAATTTAATTAATTTATTTTTCTAACAATCTCCCACTTGACTTATATGATACCATAACCTATAACACTTCATGATCTAATAATTACATAAATCATAATATGCATAAAATACCTTGAATAAATTGTTCCATTATTAATCAGAACTAAAGATACAGGAATAATAAGAGTCATGATGGTTATATGTCATTCAATCAACATATCCCCTTTCGTGTACTACCATATTATCGCTCTCCTTAACATAATCTTACAATGAGTATAACATTCCTAAAATTAACACATTTGTGAGACCAAGCAGATAATTTATCAAGACCAGGAGAAAAATTGTAAACAAAGCAACTAGACCTAAAAACTTTAAGAGGTAAGGATGAAGAGATTCATGAGGAAATAAAATAGAATGAGAAATTTTATCTTTAAAATTGAAGGTGGCATACAATTAATTAAATAGCATGCACTGAGAATAACATCACCCCAAAACTGTTGAGGAACCCCATCATAAATTAAAAGAGTACGAGTAGTTGCTATTCTTGCACTCAACCACCCCATTCTATTGAGGTGTATAAGCACATGAAGTTTGATGAATAATGTCGTGAGATGTCATAAAAGTATTAAAAGAATGAGAAAGATACTCACGAGCATTATCAATGCGTAAGATTTGAATTGAAACTCCAAATTGATTTTTAATTTTATTTTAAAAAATATTGTAATATAGAAAATAACTCAGAACGATTTTTAATTAAAAATAACCAAGTGCATCTTGAAAATTATCAATAAAAATTATTGAAATTCTGAATTAGACTTAACACGACTCGGTCCCTAAATGTCTAAATGAACTAAGGCAAAAGGGGACAGAGTATGTTGTGAAACATTACTAAGAAAAGAACTACAACTTTGTTTTCCTAAATGACATGACTCACAAGACAAATTGATAACTTGGACAGACTTAAACAAGTTGTTGCATCTTGGCAAGATTGGGCATGAAGTAGAGATGGAGAATCTATAACCGTGCCGACATGTGCAGATGCTCGTAGGTGATAAAGACCATGAAACTCAAATTCGGTGCCAATTATCCATCCTGAACTCCAGTCTTGTAAACAAATAGAATCTTTTGTAAAAAAAAATGACACAATCAAGGGAACGAGTGAGATGACTAATAGATAATAAGTTAAAGGGAGACCTGGTAACATAGAGAATATTATCAATAGACAACTAAGGAATGAGGTGAATAGTACCAACACCAAGAGATGAAACCCTAAAGCCATTAGTCATGGTAATGGAAGGTAAATAACTAGATGTACATATAGAAGAGAAACAAGTTTTATTACCAGTAATGTAATTTGCGACACCCGAGTCTATAACCCAAGAATCAAGAGAATTGAAACGAGTGATGCTAGCAAAAGATTTACTTGTATGTGCAACAAAAACAGTGGAACCAGAGTTTTGACGATCCTCGTACCATTTAAGAAATTCATTGAAGACAACGGAAGAGTCCATAAATCAAGTGAGAGAAATCACCTTAAAAGAGGGAGAAAAATTCTAAAAAAACTCAAACAAACTCCAATCAAGAACAATAGTGGTGGACAACAACGAAGTAGGGCAACGAAACAGTGTATAAGGGCAGCAGAGACGATTACGGGAAAACAGTGGTGAACAGTGGGTTCACCAAAAAAAAATTTAACTTAACCCTAGGCTCTTGATAGCATGTTAAAATAAAGGAGAAAATAATTATGAATTAATCTCCCTTGTGTAAAACAAACACATAGGATTGTTTATTTAAAGATAAAAATAGTAACAGACTAATAGAAAATATGGACTAAGCCCGTTATATTCAACAAAAACTATGTTGAAATTCGATCTCATTTGTTCTTGTGATCACCTCAGGGTTAGCTCGTCCTTTGAGATTAGCCTAGGAACCTTGTGAGAGTTAGCCCCATCTCTCACGCAACTCCTTTTCCACCTAGATTACTTTAATAATTCTTCAAGTTTACTACTACATCTATAAGCTTCTGCAGCCTCCTCCAAGCTACATTCGAATGTGAAACTCCAAATTAAGACAAGGAGAAAATTGATTTCCATCAATGACTGTCTAAGCAAATTTGATCATCTAATACAACTTTGACCATCTAATGCAACTTTGACTATCTGAATGTCCAAAATATACATAATTTTTATGCATAAAATAGATTTATCAAATCTCAATAATATTTAAGTGTTTGTTATTATCAAAATCAATACTATACAATGAAATAGTCCAATGAGATCTTGGATCATCTAAGATAACTAGACTGTCTAATGAGTATTAGACCGTCTATGGTCTAACACTCAATTTCAACTCTATGCCTTATTCTAATATGCAAATTTCGTCCAAAAACAAGTTAATATATTAGACATAGATACACATCTTCAATAACTAAACATTTAAAAATTCAAGAATTTGAATAAACATACCGTCACTTCTTTCCTTCAACAATGTAATGTTTTCCTTCCAATCAAGTACACGCTGTAGATTTTTAAACACCAAAAGCAAAACTACACATTAAACACAACAAACAATTTGACATGCAACTACAATCACAGCGCAACTTATCAAAACCATGTTTTTTCTTACAAAGAGTAACCAAATACATACACCCTGTCATATTCACATAAACTAATCTAGTGCACCTGTTAACAATCGTTTGGTTGTCACCAAATTGGCTCACTCTACCAATTTGTGTTGTGCTACATTAGGCCATCCACCAATGCCTATTTGCACTAATTATCATTTCGTGAAGCCTTTTTAGGATTCACTTGCCTTTAAACTTTACAGCTGCAATCTCAAACCCTTACTATTTTGTTGAGTTTTAAGTGTAGTATTTAACTACAATTTAATATCAATATACGAGGTATTCAAACTGATTCGGGGGACAATTCAGATCATTTACGTCATTTCTTACCACTAATGGCAATACACACACTTATTTGTACTACACTCACCACCAAAATGGTGTTGTTCAAACAAAACACTCCCACGTAATTGACTTGGGATTAACTTTCCTTCATCATGCCTCAATCCGTCTAAAATTTTGGGAAATTATCTTTCAAGTGTTGTCTGCTTAATATACATTGTCCACTGCTTCATTGCAATTTTGATGTTCCTTAAATTGTCTTCTATAAACACTCAAATTAGATTTTCGGTCACAAGGTGTTCTCTGAGGCTTTTCTACCTCTCATAAAGGCAATTTATGTTTGTCAAAATCTTGTCAGATTTACAAACATGTTATGTTTATCAGGTTTGATGTTTTTAATCAATACATTGCTCCTGTTACATCCAGTTATCAGTATTTCAGTCTTACTCCTAATCTATAACCTTTCTTCATTCCACCTCAATCTCCTAATATAGAAAATAAAACTCTCACACACTTGTCAACTGCCTTTAACCCTACAACACTATCTACTCATATTGAATCTGATTATCTATCCTTTACCTCCTAATACTCACATTAAGCAACACAATCTAAATCTGGTTTTCATAATCCTACAATTCATCATTCACTATTTTTGACCCATACTCAAACCTTGTACTGTTAAACAAATAATGAATAACCCAAATTGGGTTCGCTCTATGAAACAGGACTATGAGTTTGCAATTCATGCATCACTTTAGATATGGTTCCTTTACACCCCCCGTAACATAACAACATTAGGTTGTATATGACTTTTTCGGGTTAAAGGCAATGCTTATGGAACTGTTAATTCAATGAAGTTCATGGGTTTGATTTTTATTGAAGTTTTCTCCTCTTATGTAACCTATTAGGTATTTCGATAATCTTACCTTTTTAGATAGGTTGGTATTTGACAAACTCACCACAACTCTTCTGCAACTTGGTTTGCCTACCACCAAATGTGATAATTCCCTATATGATGACGATATATTATGAGTGCCACATTTGTATCTATATTATTCATCACCTCACTTAGAAATTGCACTCCAAATTCACTCCTTTGTACGTTTACAACACAATTCTCTTTCTCAAAAGACTATTATGATGACTCAAAGTAATATGCTACTCTTACATCACAAGACTATTTTATGTTTTGATCCCACTTTGTACACATGCACTAGTTGGACCTTTGTAATATGCTACTCTTACGAGACCTCATATCTGTTAACATTCTGTTTCCATTATCTAATTTTATAAACATTTACAAAAGAAAAAAGTCAGTTTCATTTCAATTAACTTCGAATCTGCAAATATTTGTTTCAAAACCTACCTTTCGAAACCTCTTCTGAAACCACACAACACCTAATATCTTGTAATGTTCACCACATACAAGGAAAACAATTTCTCCCCTAACATTTCTTGTGCCTTTTTTCTGTTTTTTTTTTCTTGGTCTTATTTTTGTTTGATATGGTTTTAGCTAATATTATGTTATATGTCCTTGTGCCACTAACAATATTATATTCTATGTAATTAAACCTATAAGTAAATTAGTGACGCTTTTTCTCGTGTTAGCTTAATACAATAACTGAGTCAAGAACTGGAACAAGATGAAGCCCCCACTTTTCCACATCAAGTAGGTTCACCCGTGGCCAATTCTCCTCCTGGTAATGATCTCTTAAATCCAATCATTTTTCTCATTTCAATTCTAGTTTATCATTTTAGAAAGGTATTCTTAGTTACTTGATAAATTAGTTGTCAATTTTTTCTCAGGTAGTTGGGCACAATTTGGTAGCCCGGTTGAACATAATCCATTGGTTTCTTTTAGCAAGTCACCTGGTTTTGGGTCATGCCAGTCCAATTAATAGCAGCCATTTGTTTGGATTGGCTGCAATTCCTTCGCCACATGCATCAGCCCTCTCAAGATTACGCCAATTGGAAAGGAACCTGGAAGGACTGTAAATAAATTGTTTTAAAACTCCAGATCAACACAGGGAGCAACTCTTCAGAATTTTATGTCCTTTCCTGAGCAAAATGTAAATGCAAGTCCTAGGCCTATATCTATTTTTGGTGAATCAATTTCTGTTTGCCATGCTTTATGGTGCCTAAACCAGTGTATGATCCTTTAACTATGGCATTGTTTACTCTTATTTCAAATTTCATTTTCATAATACAATGTGCCTCATCAAATACGAACCTAAAATCATTTCACTTCAATTTCAAACTCTCCAATTTGTCTAATCCAACAATACACATTTATACCTACCTTAATTATTGATTTACAATGTCATTCTTGCACTCAGAGATACTTACTTTTTCTAAATTTTACAATATAGTGTAACCAAGGTCGGAGGACACATTCAATATATTCAATCTTTAGTGTTTGTCATACAAAATAATTTGGAGGTTTAGAGATATGAAATCATGAAATGTGTTCATGCGGAAATCTTAAAAGGGTGTAACAATTTCTCCTAGGTGTCAATATTAACAACTGTCAGTTTCTGGCCTTGTCGTCTTTAATCTTCAGTCTCTGATCTTCAATCATAGAGGAGAAGACACCTACAAAAGGCATTCCGATGCCAAAGTCAATTCTCGGATATCAAAACTATTTGTTATACGGTAAGATATAACATATCCTTTTTCTCATAACCCTCTCTTATTATTTATAGTAATTTTTAAGATATGGTTGATTTGACAGATAATTATTTTCCCCGTTACTTGTTAGAGATGTGACGAGAGTTTCAGAGGAGATAAATAACAAATCACAGAGGATGAACAGTACTTGGCATGTGTAGGACATCTCTGTCATATAGTGCACTTGCCTCCCAAGCTCGGCAAGGTGTAAAGGCTTGGAGAGTTTGTAGGCATGGAGGCATCTTAGAATCTGTTGGTTAGTGTCGCCTTTCCTGGAGACCAACAAGATCTCGGTTTATCACTTATTATCTCCTCTTGCGAAAATTCGTAAGGTTAAATGGTGAGAGTAGGATTTTGGAACAGGTTGGTGTATGTCCTAAATGAGGATTTGTGGAGATCTGGCAATTGGGAGTCGAAAGGTCATAACTCTTGAACTGCCTCTTTTCGTGACTATAAATAGGAGTCGTATCAGACTCACTCGTATTCCCTGTCTATCTGATATCTGATGTCAGACATATTATAGTAGTGGCTAGGTGCAAAGAATATATATCCCTAACCAAGGTAATCATGTCTTCTCCGTCTTTCTTTTTTAAGTCTACCGGTAGTGTATCTAGGGGGTCAATCGACCAACGAGAGGACTTCTTGTCCTCTAGTGTTGATGTGGTACAAGCCGATGATGCTGAAGTGGCTAAGGACTCTTGCAATGAGGTTATTGTGAGTGATCCTCCCCATAGAAGTAGGTATGACTAGGTCAACATAAACGTTACTGGTCAATTTTATAAGTATAGGTAGATACAAACTTTAGAATCTTTTGTAGCTAGTGTTGCTATAGTTAGACCTGGTACTGAAGAGGGGTGATGGCAATTGAGAAGTGTTCGGTCATTGACAATATTTGTCATGGCCGAGAACGTCATGATTCAAACTTCCTTTTTATGTATGGTTGTTTTTTCTTAGACTGTCATGTCCGCCTATCCTTTGACAAGTTTATTGGTGTTCTGTGTGTTTTGAATGTTACACCAACTCAGCTATATCCCAATTCTTGGGGCTATCTAGTCTTTTTTAATTTTGTGTGAGATGTTCGACCCTCGTCCTTCTCCATAAACTTTCCTTTATTATTATAGTTCCTGGCCAGTTAGCTCTATCAGTTAGTTGTCGTTAATTAGTCAATTAGGGTCTACCTTTTTTCCTCCTTATATTGCACTACAAGAAAAAAACTATTTAGAGACCAATATTTTGCTATCAAATGAAATGGTTGCTAATTGTAACCAAAATAATCACCAAATTAGATTTTGGTTGCTAAATAACTACAAAATAAAAGTAATGATTGAATTTAGTGACCAATTAAGTCCAGATAATTGGTATCTAACATTAGCTACCAAGATTTTAGTGACCTACAGCGTTAGATTCTAAATTAATCTCTAACTTAATTAGATACCAATTTAGAATCTAATGGTATAGGTCACTAAAATTTTGGTAGCTAATGTTAGATACCAATTATATTGACTTAATTGGTCACTAAATTCATATTTTGTAGTTATTTAACAACCAAAATTTAATTTGGTGACTATTTTAGTCACAATTAGCAACCATTTCATTTGGTAGCTAAAAGTTGGTCTCTAAATAACTTTTTTCTTGTAGTGTTGTATCATATAAAATGTTTAAGACTATTTTCTTTTGAGTAACCATTGAGTTTTTCAACCGTAAATATCTTTTTAATGGAGATACCACCAAATTTCCTTTTTATTGGACAAGAGATCCTACTCATTATCACTTTTGACCAAAATCATCTATGACCGAAGACTACTAGAAAATTTTTCATATTTTTTATAAGTTTCTAAGAAGATTCTTACTAAAAAGTCCTTAAGCTTTAGGTTTAAGGTTTAGGTTTTTAGGCTTCTTGGCTAAGCAAGGTCCTAGGTAATTGGAGATTCTAAGGAAACTTCGCCAAAAAAAGGCCCGGAGAACGAGGGAGAAGACAGCCAAGGAGCGGCTGTCGAGGTCCGGGCACTCCAACTAGTCCTTTTGCTCAGCCACCTATCATTGATCTCGTCCCCCCGTCAACGGAAAAGAGGCACAAGGAGAAGGATAAGGCAAGGAAACACTCTTCTTCTCGTCAATCACTGGAAAGAGGTCATTCCACCACCCTTTGATGTGGGGACAAGCAAAGTTGGCCCCTGTCATTCCCGTGACTTCGCCTTTCACAAAAGCTAGGGGTTCTCACCTCGGCCTCCAAGGAAGAGCTTATGGTCAACTGGTTGGAGCTGCAGTCAAGGGCTTTGGATATCATTCATATTCTGAATAGTGAAGCTTCTCGCGAGTCAGCTAAGGAGGTGGATGAATTGAAGAGGAAGTTGGCCGACTCATCTTCTTTGAAGTCATCTTTGGATACCAATGCTTCTTTGAACGACCAAGTTAAGAAGTTGACTACTGACATAATTGCTGACATGGAAGACGTGGTGCTATGATTGGCAAAAAAGGAAACCAATTATACATATAAACCACCACAATCCCTAAATACAATAGCACAAATTTCAAGTAAACAAAAACTGTTATCTTTTTTCAATCAGGGTTTTAAGCATTCTTGAAACTGCAACTACTCTGCAAATAACAACAATCAAACACAATCGTCTGACAAGCCACTACACTTCCTTCCCCCACACAGATCATGACAACTCCGCTCACTACGACAAAGACCACCACTCACACCCTCTGAAGCCAATCAACACCCCAAGTCAAAGCACTAGCCATTGCCCACACCACAAAACTTGCATACCACAAAACACCCACCATGATGAGGCCACAATCACAAATCTCACATCTCACATGCCAGTGGAGAACAGGAAAGGAGGAACATCTTGGAGACACAAATGCGCTATACAGAAAATAATATTTTTATATGATCATGATATTTTTAACATCCAACAAATGTTTATACCCACCTGAGAATCACTATTTTACCCCTTATCTTCTCTTCTTTACAAATACTTCAAATCTATGAATATATTTTCATATCAGTGGACCGGACGTATAGGAGGCAAGGGTGTGAGCATATCGTGCTTCTTTTTTATTGTTTACGTTCCTATTATGTGATAGAGTGCTAACAAACACAACTTAGAAGGAGTTATACTAGGGTAGAAAAAAAGAGGTTGTAGAAGCTCAAAGGTCATGGGAGTTATGGATGATGCTCAAAAGTGGCAACATCGACACCTTAACTGCAGTGATCACAAAAACTGACTTCAAAGCAAAGTAATTCACACACTCACCTAAGTCTCCTTGCTTAGTAAAAGGGTTTACGAATATGCCTATGATGTATCACAAAGTGTATGAAAAGGCAAGAGTAATCATCACGGGAAATTTTTATGGGTCATGGAACGTGATCGTTGATGCTGCAATAGTACTTGCTTACATGAACTTCAAAAGGTAGCTGGTTCTTTCCCCATTTGTTTAAAATATCCACGAGAATGTTTGAATTCCCTTTGGGTGGCTCCAAACTCTCTTGATAAGTTTTAAAAAACACTTGATTATCTTTCAAACGCGAATTAGGACACTAATATTTGTCTGAAACCAAATGTTTGTTAAAGCAAGTCTATCGCTTCTTTTACAAACTACTTCAATATTAAATTTGCCAACTTCAACCCAATGTACTGAATATCCATGGCTAATTTATTTGAGATCATATATTAGAACAGGATTTGTTGGTGATACCATTACATGACACAAGAAGCATGTGAAAATTCTGCTGCTTAATAACTCGTGATATCGTTACACTTTCTGGTACCCATTATCATGTTATGCTATCTTGTTTACAGCACAAGATTGTGTAAAAGGGTACAATCGAGGGGGTGAGAAACAATCAATTTTTTTATTAATCAATTAAATGATGTACATATAATTACAATGATGGCAATCTGAAAGCAAAAGTGGAAAACCTTACCAGATCTAAACCCGTCTAAAATTTTATCAACTTCCTTCCAACCCTAGGCATAAAAAGCATACTAGTTATTGTATGCGTCCCTCTTAAAACCTTAGAACCTATGACAATCCATAGTGAAAGCTCCCTGAATGCCTATGAGCAGCAACAGCTACTGCTGCAGCACCAACTGCACCAAATTGAGATTGTGCCTGCAGCAGTTTTGCATCAATAGAACCAACAGGATCATTTAAGTGGTCTCTCTTCCCCTGTTGATAGTATGGGTTAGTGTTAAGATCAATTGCTGGTCTGGCTGGCATGCTACACTGCTGGGATGAGAGTTGATGTTTGCCTTGTGATATATCCTTGTACGTTTCTGAAGTAGCTTTGGTGTTAGTTGGGTGCACCCTATGAAAGCAGTGTGGAGAGACGGCTTGAGGAAGTGTGTTTCGGTAGAAGATCCTTTGGTCATAAGCATCTTTTATGGTTCTCCCATTGTCATAGTGCAGAACTGGCCCTACTACTCGACCTGGTTTAGCTGTGGCAAGGAAAGAGAAACATTAGTACCTATTTCAAAATCAGCTTCACACTACAGTGCTATAAGGATTTATGAGCTTTCCTCAGCTAGTAATATTATTCATTTTTGTCTCCAATTATATAGTTTATAATTTCATTAAAAGAGTTACGGTAGCACCACATTAATCATATAGTTTATACCGGCTGGCACTCTTGGAGGAGGTCGCGAACTCCTTAACTGACTTCCAGAATTTGATTCTACTGATCTCAAAATCTTTGATGCTTCTGCCACCATTTGCTTACTCTCGTATGAAGCAAATGATGGCTGTGTAATAGGAGGAATTGTACTAGAGTGAACAGTAGACCTTCAAAAAATTAATGGAAATTATTATACAATAGAAAGTATTTACTTAAAAAAGTAACAAACTTAACATGGGTACCAAAACTAATAGCCAGAAACTAAATACAGTAAGTATTACCAAGCATTGCATGGTCAGTAAGTACTAGTTAGTAGTTAGCATTACCTTGGAAGGGAGACATGCTTCCTTTCCGGAGGAATCACAGGACCACTTTTACCATGATTTTCTTCAAGATAAGCAAATTGCTTTCTGAACTGATCTATTGCACTGCAAGTAACATATCTCCATAAATAATAAGCATTGCATATAATTTATACATTATGTTATGTTGCACATCACTAAGAAAAAGCAACGAGTATAAGCTTCAACCTAGGGTAAAGGAAGTGAGTGCCTTCAGTTCCATTCATGTAATCTTTAAGCAACTGGGGATGATATTCCAGTATTTCCCGATATATTAGTTCCCTAACTTCGTCCTTTGTCACCCTTCTCCTCTCAAACTCAAATTCTAATCGTGAAATTGGCTGACACGAAGGTTCTCTCTCAACTTTGGCCAAACCCTTAAAGAAGGTATCAGATAGTGCCTGCCAATAGATGCATAATGATTTCTTCAATATTTATATTGAATAAAAAAAGTTAACCTTCAAAACAGTGAACCTGAATATAGGTCACTATATACTACTTAAATGGGGTACAATATATGGAATCATAAATAAACAGATACCTCTTGAGCAGTTGGTCGATCCTTTGGATCAAATGCTAAAAGCCTTTGCAGTAGACGAAGTGCCAATGGATCTGCATTCGGAAATTTCTGTTCAAATGGCACAGGAGATTTCTTCCGCATTTCCATCAAGTACTTCCTCGCCTTGTCATTTCGAACCTGCACAAATTCAAAATGACATTAATTTCCAGATACTTCTAAAATAGTTTTTCATGAAAGGAACAACACTAGCAAGCCCAAACGTATTAGATTAAGTGAAAGATAAACAAAAAAGAAAAAAGAGTAGTCCATACTCCGGCAATTGTTTCAGGTGATGGTGTCCCAAGAAGATCGGTAATCAAATCTAATTGATGCACAACACTTTTTCCAGGAAACAGTGGCTTTCCAGTCAACACCTCTGCAAAAATGCATCCAATGCTCCATATATCAATTGCCGGTGTATACTGCAAAAAAGATTCCAAGAAAATGGTTATACTAAAGAAGAAGTGTAATTACACATCCCAACGAAACCACTTCAGAGAAACAGACAAACTGACACAGTTACCTGAAGGACAGATAAAATCAACTTCCAGGAGAGATCAATAGTCCTCCCTGAACAAGAATTATTACAATCTAGGCTTTACTGTTTACTATAAAACACACATAGCATTTCATACAGAAATAATGGCAACACCTTTACAAGTTAGGCATGCAAACTGTTTCCAATTTCTCCTTTTTGGGAAACCGAAATGATAAACAGTAAATAAGATATACCATACGAACTTTCAAACCTTTCAATGCCCAATACTAACCTCCTCTACTTGCCAACCTAGGTGTCAGGACTCAGGTCCTATAAATATTTTCTTCGAAAATTTTACCAAATGTCCGATCAATTTATCAACATTTATATTGCATGCTAGACATTCAACATGTGCATGATACTCAACTCCATAGTTCTACATTACTCTCAAACCAAAAAAATGCAATAAGATGCTCTCCCTCAGATCAAAATTTAAAGGGGAACAAACCTTGAATAAAAATCACAAAGCCAGTTAAGATTATGATACAGCAACACGGAATGATGATGTACAGAAAATTATTGTTAGCTCAAACAAGTCTCAATAATAATATCACAATACTACCATGCAGATAAAAATAAGCATATTGCCTCTATAAATGACCTATATTACATAAATTTTGGCCAAATTATACCTTAGAAAAGAAGGAGCCACACAGTTCTGGGGCTCTGTACCATCTTGTAGCAACATAATCCTGCAATATGCACCAAAAGAAATAACGAGAAATCTCAATTTTACTGATTGAATATGCAGAAACAGTCATAACTTCCATACTTGCAATTCAAATTTAAAAACAAAGCAAACAGTACCGTCCAAAATGCTGTTGTTGGGGCATCATTAAATGCAACTCTAGCCAAACCAAAATCACAAACTTTCAGTTTGCAGTTTGCATTTGCCAGAATATTCTTGGGTTTAAGGTCTCTGTGATATACATTAGCTGCACCCACACTTACGATCATTTAGAAGCAACTTGATGCCATTATTTAAGAAAATATAGCAGAGTAACAAGAATGTGTAACAAGGCCACACAATGAAAGAGCAAATACCTGTATGCATATACTTCAATGCTCGTAGCATTTGATAAAGGAAAAACTGATGGTGCTCACGGGTCAAGTCGTCATTAGCTTTGATGACCTGATGGAGATCAGACTCCATGAGCTCAAAGACAACATAAATATCTTTAAAATCCCTCTTTGATGGCGGTAACATGATTCGCTTAATATCAACAATATCAGGGTGTCTTAAAAGTCTAAGCAACTTGACTTCCCTGAGGATTCTAATGGCATCAGAGATATGTTCAAAAATATCATGAATCTTCTTTATTGCAACTTTTCCCCCAGTGTGAGTATCAATTGCTGAACAAACAACTCCATAGCTACCCTTCCCAACAACTTCAAGAATCTTGTATCTGTTGGCATCCCCATACTCAGTGAAAAACTCTAACTCTTTAATATCCTGCGCATTAATAAATTACACATTCTTACACTCAATTCAACTAATAACAATTGATTGAAAATTAACCAGAATCATCCCAAAAACATTTATGAAGGAACAAAATAAAACTACATACAAATGTAACAGGTTAACAAACTCATTAATATCTACAAAACAATATACAATAGAATCCGAAAATTACTATTTCACAAATCATCACTAGCAAGATACAATTGAAAAGATTGTTAATTATACAAATACTCCAAATGGACTCCAAAACATGTAAATTTTCTTGGAAATAAAGAACGAGATTCAGTCACAACAACCACCATTGATCGAAAAAATTCGGCAGATTCGAGCCCAATCCAACAGTGATGCCCATTCAAAATTGAACCTTCAAACTAAAACCATGCAAGATCCACCAATCACAAAGGAGAAAAACCCCAACTTCACATCTAGAAATCAGAACAAAAACGAAAGGGGTTTTTTCTACAACAAACACCTCAACACACTTGTTGTATGACCATTTGGTTCATAATTTCATTTTCGTAACAGTTTTTATTTTTATTTTCCATTTTCCGTCACCCCAGTTTCCAATTTTCTATTTTTATAACACCACTGTGTGCCATATCACCTCACAACACCGTAACAAACTCTGCAAACAAAAGGGGCAACGTGGATAAAGAAACAACCTTCTTCAGCTGATCTTGCTGCATCTTCTTTCTTTGTTCCTTCCTTTTCTTTTTTTCCTCGGAACAGATCTAAGACGAAGAAACGTCCCGGCCACCTACCGTGTCAGTAACTTCACTCACCAACCAAAGGGTTAACCCGAAACCCCAGATCGAAGATCGAGCCCCAACTTCAAAATTGAGCACGGAAACAAGAAATTGAAGCAATTAACCAGATTGGGAAATGGAGATGAAAAGCGTGGGCGAGAAGGAGAAGAGTTGGGGGTGTAGCGGAAGCAGAAAGGGTTCAGTGCAGAGGATCTGAGCTCAGAGGAGAGGCAGAGAGAGAGAGAGGGATCCAAATACGCCGAGAAGGACAATTGAAACGAAGGTGGGTCAAATGTTCTTATTATATATTATATATTCATTTATTCGTCTTTTACTGTCTAATAAAACTAAAGTATAAATAAATGTATAAACATAATACTATAATTATCACAATTTTCTTTTAGAAACTGTGTAGTGTAGCACGTGTCTGATTATAAGTCATAACAATCTCACAGGTATGTAACTTCAAAAAATTTTCATTCAAAGTTTAAAAGCATTTTATGCCTATATCCAATTACATTAATTTATAACTTAATATGAATAACTTTAATTTATTAATTTTTATATGATTTTTTAAAAATATGATTTTTATTTCAAGTATATCAGTTTAAATGTTTAATTTTAATCTTTGTATCAATTTATCATATGAAACACATATCATCAAGTTTTTTTTTCAAGATTCAAAATTATATTATTTTTTAAGAGGGAGAAAAACTATATTCATTTTATATTTAGAATATTTCTTCATTTTTATCATCTTTAGTATTATTATTATTATTTTATTATAATTTTAAAATAATATGGTATGTAAATTATATATATATATATATATATATATAGACACACACATGAAGGATCACAATATTTTGACTTTAAGTGGCTTTGTTACTAAAAAAAATCATACCAAAATCGTGATTATAATTGATTAAATTTTTATTTGGTTAATAGAAATTATTATTAGGGGTATTTATATAGTATATAAATGTAAAAAAATGTTATTTTTAATTCATCATTCAAATATTAAAGTTATTTGCAATAAAAATTTTCTTTTAACTAAAATTTCTATTTAATTCCAATAGATTTCCACTTGCAAGTTGTAAATTATATTATAATGTTTTCAGTATCGCTTAAAAAAAAATGTATGCTTTGTACATAAATTAGATGTGTGTTTTTGTGGGGAAAACATTTCATTTCATTAAGATTACCACAGAGTGAAAAATCTCAACAGAGATATTACATAAATTAGATATAATATCTGTATCCATTCTCATAATTGCCATTTTTGTTTTGCTCTCTTTTGGTAGTTACACTTAATGCAAATATATTTGTGTTTATTATACTTAATGCAAATATATTTGTGTTTATTATGTAACTATAAGGAATAGCCCTTTTATGTTTCTTATGGCTATTAGTCATAAGCTTAACATAAGTAATTTCATAAATAAAATTTGATTACTATAAGGACATGCATATTTAGCACAAGAAAGAAATTCTAAATAGGTACCAAATTTTGTAAAGCTTAATATTTTAGTTAAGTGTGTTCCTACTAATTTATCACTTAATATAATCGAAATTAAAGGAATATGATAAGACATTTTGGCCTAATTATAATGTAGATCACATATTTGGGTGTTTTATGACATTTGAGAAGCTAAATAATGATTATCTAATAACTTTTTAACTCTTTATATTTGGGAGCATCTAGACTATCATTTCTTTGGGTTGGATATAATTATTTGATGCTCTACTTTTATGATTCATATCTGTTGGTTTAATAGTTTATAGACTTGATTTATGGTAGAAAATATATTCAGAACCTGTACTTGGAGTACAACAATTTATAATTAAAGATATGACTTAGTTCACCATTAACTTTAACATTTATATATTTTAAGACAAATTTCTTTATTAAGTTAACTAAGAGATTAAGGTACAATAAAGAAGTTTACACTCTTATCATAAATAATAATGAGGGTTTGAATAAACATTTGAATTGATATTGTCTCTCTTGAATTATAAATTTGATTAATGGTCTTTGAACTATACAGAAAGCAGGTTACTTGAAGTCCAACCTTGACCTTTTAATCTATATTTGTTAAAATAATTTTTTGAACTCATCTTATTTGATAAAGTTAAAAAAAAAAAAAGTATTTTCTCTTACATCATTCTTTTTTATAAATCTTTACTATTTCATTTATGCAAACCAATAATTTTTATAGTTAGTTAAGATAATAAAAAGTGTGAATTATTAAGAGAGACTATTTCATTTTGTTACAATCTATTAACTGGTGCATTTATCAAACATGTAACATGTAAAATTTCTTCTGTAAATGTACAAAATAAATAATCTAAACTCTTATTATAAATAGGGAGATAATACATTGCAACATTTTGAATTTAAACTGGTTAAAAACAGTATATAAAGTAAAAATAGTACATATTATTTTAATTAAAATAATAATATTATGTCAAAGACTCTCATTTTATAAATTTATTGTAATATTTATTTTTTCTGATTAGCTCAAAATGGATCAAATCACAACTTTTGGATTTTATATATTGCAGTATCTCGCAACAATACTAACAGGTGTAGTAAAATGTTTTTCTCTATAATATTTTATCTATTAAATATTAAAAAAAACAGCAATAACTTCGTAGTGTTTGATATGCAAAGATTTTATAAACTGCAACACATGAATAAAATAAAGTGAAAACAATATTTTTGTCAAATTGTTTTTTTTTTTTATGCGCGTGTAGGTTAACTAATTGGTTATGAAGATACCAATCTACTCGTGCAAGTTACCTGCTTGCAAAGTAAACTTACTTATAGTCACCGTACAAATGTTTCCAAAGCAGCTAATAATAATATTCACACGCATCATCATCATTTTCCGTTACCTTCTCATTTTTGATACACGTGTATTTCATACCACTCCTAATATTCTTTCCCCAATATTCAAGAACATTCTTTCAAGTATAAAAAATCTAGGACTTGTACTTTATTTCATTATATTTTGAATATTAAATGGGTCTTAATTTTGTTTTTAAAAGAACAAAAATTATTATTTGGATTTTAATAAAAAGTAGATCATGAGTTTCTTTTACAAAGTATGAAACTTTTTAAGATGCAAAATTCAAGAATTAAATTGTATATATAAATAAAATATGTAACTCTACAACACTTTGTCTCTTTTAATGCTTTTCTTGATTCAGGTACTAAGTTATAGATTTTAATATTATATTATATTTCAGTTAAAAGTAGTTGGTATTAAGTGAAATATAATAAATATATAAGTCACATTTTAATTCTTTAGGTAACTAACGTAGGATTTCCCATGAATGAAGTATTTTGTGATAAATGTATTCTCAAATATACATGTGACATTAATTATATATATATATATA
>Ga0209489_106043_pt1 | contig 20003 bp, 8 predicted proteins | sample SiratrowhiteBW_FD_187527 | JGI IMG/M metagenome (GOLD analysis project Ga0209489, IMG submission 187527) | Root nodule microbial communities of legume samples collected from California, USA - Siratro white BW (SPAdes) (version 2) | ecosystem: Host-associated > Plants > Roots > Nodule | place: USA...
CTAAAAAAAAAAAAAAAGACGAATATTTAGTTAGTAAATAAAATAGTTATTAATTATGGTTTGATACCAATATAGAATTTAATGGAATAGAACATTAAAACGTTGGTATCTAATACTAGATCCAACTTATTTAATTTTTGGTCACTAAATTCAATCATTACTTTTATTTTATAGTTATTTAGCAACCAAACTCTAATATGATGATTATTTTGGTCACAATTAGTAATCATTTCATTTGATAGTTAAAAATTTGTCTCTAAATAATTTTTTTGTTAGTGATATATATATATATATATATTAGTTGCTTTAACTATGATTTTTAGAAATTAAAATAGATCTGACTAAAAATATATTTATTTTTTAATTTATTTTACTAAAATATAAAAGCTTTGAATTTCCTTTGACCCAAATTATAAAGAATCAAAATTGAGTATACAATCTTCTAAATTGTGGTTACTAAAGTGTGATAAATGCATAGAAGTAATTCAACTATCTATCAATAGGACATTATTAAAATATGTATTATTTAAAATCCGTTAATTTAGATATTATACATAGGTTAAAATACTGATGTACAAAATGTGAGCGTTTCCATGTCAGTTGATAATTGATGTAAAAAATTGGTACAGCATAGCAGTTCTGTAATAACTATTTGTAATATATTCATTCAGACAGAAAAAAACATAAATTGACATTTCATCATGCACAAGTGAAACGAATAAAGTTACAGTGTTCTTACATTATTTATAATTATATAATTACAATGTTTAACATAAAATTACCTTAAATTATTTTGAGCCCATCATGGATGTTTATTTACAATGTTACAAATGTTACAATATTGTAAATTGTCAGCACCAAAAACTATATATTGTATCTTATGGTATAACACAAGACATCTGATACAGGTCCTGTGAAAATCTAATTCAATCCATCATTGTATTACCATTTGCTTAAAGTGACATCAAGTGTATAACACCTTAAGATTATTATATAATTTTTTAGAATAGTTTTTAAAATAAAAAATCTTTAAATCTTTTATATCTTCTAGAATATGTAATTAATTAGTAATTTAAAAGAAGAATTTAGTTTTTGATATTTAATATATATTTTCTGTAAAACTAAGTAACATGTTTGTTAGACATTCTGAATGAATATATTTTTTAGTAACAGCCAATGATATATTGTTTAAGATTTAGTGTAGAATAATAATTTATACTTTTTATAAGATAAATTTTATATAATTTTAATTTATTAATCAGCTTACAGGAGCAATAATCAATTAAATAGCAAATAAGTAAATAAAAAAATTAAAATCACTATAGTTGTAGGTATCCTGTTTTTTTTTTAATTTAAAAAGTTTTCAATTTTAATATATTTTTCAATGTTGTATATAGTTATTTTTTATTCTAGTTCAATTGAATTTATATCTAATATATTCAGTTATAGTATTGTAAAAAGATAATTATTTAAAAATGTAAAATAAATGTACTAGAAATTAAACTTTAAATTATAGTTTTGAATTTTGTAAAATTGAAAAATTAAAACAGAAAAGTAAATTTTTTTATAGAATCTAAAAGATACGATTAAATTGATAAAATTATATATTAAAAACTAAAGAAGGATTAAAATTTCAATTCAACCTACCTAAATAATAATAGTAGGCTAAATACATATAAATAAGAGTCAATGGTTTGTAAATAAACAGTGTCATCTCTTCACCGCTACTGTTAGGGCACAATCTCTTCTCTCTGTATCAGGCAGCTACGTCTTCGCTTATTTCCACACAAAGGTTTTAACTTAGCTTTGTTAATTTTCACATACCAATTCAATTTCGGCCCAAACTGATTCCTAATAATTCTTTGTTTTTTTCAACATTTGGGTTTAGGGTTTAATGCAAGTTCGTAACTCTTCATTATTTAATTTTGAGTATCCTCCGCAGGTTTTGAGGAAATCGGCGTCAATTTTCCATGGCCAACAATCCGTCACAGCTTCTCCCATCAGGTTACTGATTTCATAATTATATGTGAAATTTGTGTTGCTGAAAGAGTAAATTCAATGTAGCATTGAAAGGTGTTTAAAAGTGTGATTTGTGGTGGAAAATTGCAGAGTTGATTGACCGGTGTATAGGTTCGAAAATTTGGGTGATAATGAAGGGTGACAAGGAGCTTGTTGGTACTCTTAGAGGCTTTGATGTTTATGTCAACATGGTACTTGAAGATGTTACAGAATAGTAAGTTATACCCTTTGCTGCATATTTTTCTTCTGTTATTTTTTTTTTTTTTTTTTTTTTTTTTTTTTTCTATTTGCTTGTTTATCTGTAGAAGACGTGTTAATTGGGTAGGAAGGGGAATGGTAAAATGCAACAGAATAGGGCTACTCAGTTGTGAGACTTACAATCTGGTATTTGACAGATTGTAACCTGGAGTATGAGTTGGCTTTTTTTTCCTCCATCAGATTCTTATATTGTATTTCTGCTCTTGTCGAACATGGCTAAATAAACCTTATTTAGTTTTCCCAATGTGCTCCTTCTTTTTGGTTGTAGAAGCCTCAAATATCTGCTGTAGGTTTGTTGAAGTAAATTTGCTACATCTCTGAGCAAATTTGTTCGTGTAAACTTATTGTAGTAAATTTGTTCTGAGTAAATTTACCCTGGCATGATTTGTATTAGCTTTTGATTCTGTGATTCGTGTTTTTATGTATGCACATGCATGCTTATGCGTTTGGCATGTAATAAATTGATTTGGTTTGTTGCTTTCATATTGGTACAACAGCGAGATCACTGCTGAAGGGAGACGGATAACCAAGCTTGATCAGATTTTACTCAATGGAAACAACATTGCCATTGTAAGTTGATGTTCAATTATTTTCCTTTTTCTGGAAATCTTTGGAGTGTTAATAAATCATTGGTTTGACAACTGTAAAGTGTCGACAATAATTGAAGGTTCAGTTGTTAATAGCTGGTGCTATCCTCGTACTTACTAACAAACCATATGATTCTGGCTTTAATGCAGTTGGTCCCAGGTGGTTCACCTGAGTCTGAATGAAGATTTCTACTTGATTACCAACATTAACTCTGCAATGTTGCTCTAGGCACATAATTCCTAAATTTTAACGAGGATTCTGAGGCCACTAGGTTTTTACTTCCAGATGTTTGTTTTATGATACATGGTTGTAGTGTTATGCCTATTCAACTTCTTATCGCCATGTTGAACTGTGGATTGTCTAGTGTAACAAGTAATGTACTGATTATGACAATTTATTGTGCGACTTTATATTCCTTTTCCTCCTTCCGTTACTCAGCTTTCACTCTCTATGATCTGATGGAGTCTATTGGACTCCTTTTTATAATTTTTATGTGGTCCTGATGTAAGTTAAGTTTGTTCATATACGAGAAAACGAAGCTTGCTATATAAGTAACAGTATTGGCTACATAGAGCGTGCAACTACCTAGGAGGGGTAGTTAAGAATAGAACCACTTACGTGTCAATTGGGGCAACAACTTGATAAAGAGTGTCCATCTAGTGAATTGGATTTGTTTGAATCATTTAATTTTAAATAATAGTTATTTTTATTTAAAATTAGGATATACATATTTTCAATCAATCTTGGCCAACTTTGTGTTTCTTTTTTTTTCAGTTTTTCTTGCAATTCTTCATTTCATTAGTCAATAAAAAGCATGCTGTGGAAGAAAAAAAAGTATAATTAACCACTTGAAATTTGTAAATGGTAATACGATGAGTAGACATAATTGTGAGATATCTTACATTTACATGGTGTAAAAATTCTTTCATTCACAAATAAGATTAGTCTCTAGTGCGAAAAATAAAAATTAATTAATTATTAGTGTTTTCATTGAGTTATAAAGTATGATGTTCTTGTTTCAAAAATAAATCTCAAACTATTGGGACACCGTCATACTCCCTGGGATCTAGAATAATCAGGGACAATAGTTTTGTGGTTGCATCTGACTGTAACAACTTACTGGAGCAGTCCAATCTCATAACTACAAAAGGTTTGTGGAATCAGACCCTTTCGTGATCCTTTAGAAGACATGTCGAATCCATATTTACAGAAACTGTCTATGTAAGAAAAAGGGACCAACTATAATGAAAATTCAATGTGAATGCCAACTATTAAAAGATGTGATAGTATGATAAGTCATATGATGAATATATGAAACTTCCTCCTTAGTGAACCACTCTAAGAAAGCTTTTCAAGCACTTTTGCAAACTACAGGAAAATGCTACAGTCAATGAACATTTTTTGTTTAATCTTTTATACATTTTCTTTTGTCGGGGACAAAGTTGTCATGATTTACATGTATGGAGCTCTGTATACTGTTGAAATATTAAAAAGAAAAAAGAAAAGATAGTAATAATAGAAAAGGAACTACACAATGTTGCAAGTCATAGTAAAGTTGAAATATCACCTAAGAGTATTGCTTCCATGACCTAAAAAAAGGAGTAACTGGGCGATGAGGCATGGAACCAACAGCATATTTTCAGCAACCATGTCGCATTCGTTATATTCATTCCCAATATGAGATTTTTTTTTTTTTTCCGCATGAATTGTTCATTTAAGTCCTGTTGGTTGAGCTTTAACTCTGAGCTCTCATCTCCACGTAGAAAAAGTGACAATATTGAACGATTGCAGAGGGGAAGCCTTCTGTTGTCAATTAAGCACGTTTTTTTGCTGCCCTCGCTCTTGCCACAGACTTTAAGTAGAGCTCTTCATATTGTGCTGATGATGTTTCCCAGCTGAAATCTATGTTCATGTCCTTCAGAACAAGTTGCTTCCAACTCTCAGGATTGTTCTTAAAGAGATTCAATGCTCGTACCAAAGCACCGTTTAATCCCTGCCAAAATTGTATAATTATTATTAGAGTTGAGAAGAACAACTAACAGCAAAATATAATGTTTCTCTAGTCGTTAGAATGCTGAAAGGAGGGAAAGGAGGGAAAGAGGTGAAGTAAAATCAATGGTGAAGTGACTTTGTATAACCGACTCTATTCTACATAAAATGACTGCATCTGCGAAGTTAATTTACTATTTGTTACCTGCTCATCAGCATTCACAAATGTAAATCCATTTCGAAACTGTGAAGGTATTGTATCGTCATCAACATCAAAAACACTACAAAAAATGAGACAGAATTAGTTATTCTTTAGAAAACAAGAATTATGATTTCTGTCATGCTGTATCTTGCATGCTATGTTAACCTGTCATTTAGGCCACCGGTTTTTCTGACAATAGGTACGGCACCATATCTCATTGATATCATCTGCAGGGAATATATTGGAAAACTTGGTAAAAGAAAATGAATTGGAAAAAGAAAGATTAGTTGTAATAGCAGTACATATAAAGTCATTCAGCATACAGGTCATTCAAGAGGACACTAAGGAGTATGTGTGCACATCTCAAGGTTTCAGTTTACCAGAAAGGACATTTGACATATTGACTATAAATAGGAAACATGAGTGTCTATCATTCTAATACTCTTGATACAGCATATTTTATCGGTGTCATTAGTGTCAGATATAGCAGAATATGGTAGGAGGCTAAAATTCCGTCTAATAAACCCACCACTGTGACCTATGGGGAAGCCATAGCAGGCCCCCCTTCACAAATTGCATATGGCTGTTGGCAAAAAAAATCTGCCACACCATTCTGACATGGCGAGCATAGTGCCACGGTTTAATAAGATTGTATTTTGTTGTTTGCATCCTTTTCATTCATTACTATCAAATCTTTGTGCCAATTCAAGTAAAGTTTATTTGCAAAAAATTACTAGTCTATTATTTAGACGTGTCTGAAATGATAGATGCTGGAAATAAAAACACTTTTATCAACCATCATGGGTGCGTGTGTGAGAGTTATGCCAAATTGTGCCATACCCGGATCCTAATATTTTAGGGAAGATACATGTATTATGAAAAGAATAGAGCATATATTTGTTTTATATCATACTATTCTATGATGTCATTTTCAGCAGCTTTCTTAATATTTGAAATTCATGAACATCAATTCTGACCATTACCTGCGTTAGGCCACAAGGTTCAAAGATTGATGGAATGATGAACATGTCAGATGCAGCATAAATTGCATGAGAGAGAGATTCATCATACTTCAATATCAACCTTATGTGATCATGATTCTGAAAGTGGTTGGCAATGCCCTCAAATTCTTTCTAGACAAGAAAAAACTGGTAATCAGTTGACAAAAATATGGGAATGAACGAATTGGCTTGTCAAAAGAAAAAATCAAATTCAACCAGCCTGCATCTAAAAATAAATTTCTTGAAAGAACTCAACAGTCTTCCTTTTCATATAACTCTCTGCTCTCACTCAGGAGAACCAACAACAGCAGCATATAAGTGTGTTATACACATGCATATATGGTTGATTATAATGTTCATGATCTTCTAAAATCATTCAAGCCTAGGTTAAATATGTTTATGATCTAAGAGGTATGCTACAACTTAGATTACAGTAGAGGTCAATATTTCCAACTTCACGTTTAGTTACATAATTATTCCAGAAAAAACAATGTCAACCGCAAGGACATTTCATACAAACTAAAGTGATACTGACGCATTAGCCTGATGACATGGTCAATTTAATTAAGCATTCATTGTACGAATTTTACTGTATCAACATTATAAATATTGGAGGCTGAAAAACATATAGATCATTTTATCACCAGAATGTCAACAATTAAAAAATTATTTAAACGGCAGCATTACCCTAGGAAAATGTGTATGTAAGATGTGGAAGCTATTATCCAATTCAGGAGTTATGCATTATTTTTTGGTGGCAATGGTAATAGGAAGTTTGAAACCCATCTGAAACTGCAAACTATCCAAATCCCACATCAGTAACCCAATCTTAATGGCTTAACTAATGAATTCTTGATTAATAGTAATGTTTTTAAAATCAGGTCCCTTATTTGAACTAATCAAGGTACTAGTTCAAGTTTTTAACGGTGGTAAGCCAATATTAATTAATCAAGTAATAAAAATTAAATAATAGATAAATTAACATCAAAGAAACAGAATATTGTAACTTCAAGACACTAAAACTTAAAAATAAAATACCATTTTGTGGGTTTTAATATTCAAAGTAGAAACAAAAGTCTAAATTAAGTATGTCATAATACATAGGCTGAAGTTTTAAAAATACAAAATAATGTATTAAAAAAGATAAGTTTCCATCTAGAAACACAAAGATGACAAATACTTCACATTGATTATTCACTTCTTTAAGAAAATTAAAAATGATATCTAGCCTTTTTTATTAACCCAATATGAACTGGTTTTTTGCCCATTTTCCTGTCCTTTGACCTACTTTCTTAAGGCTGGCTTTGTAGTTTATTTTATTCGGGCCAAACTAAAGTCCTGTCTTCAAATTAGTTTTCCAATCGGACCAGCTAGTCCTGTCTTCAAATTACAGATTAATAAAACTTAAATTGCAACCACAAAATAGCTTTTACATACAAGAAATCAGAACAGTAAACAGTATGATGAATTTTGTTGAGATCTTATATTTACTAGAGATATGATATGACCAATGTAGACTTTATAAAGTTTGATAACACTTTACAAACTGAAATAACGTGGTTAAGTTAGGGTATAATGCAAAATTCAAAGATAGTATAGGGCTTATCCTAGATGTCAACTAAAACATTAAAAATGACAATATTGCTTACCTGACTTTTCTCTTGTTTTCCCAACAATGTGATTAGGGTATGTAGTGATTATTTTATTTCACCAAAACATGAATCCCACCTACAGTGCATGTGAGTTGGCATTTTATTCACCATCTTCTTATTTTATACTGTTTGATCGGCTCCTTTCTAAAGACAATTGAATACCTATAAATTTCAACCACAAGGTAAGAAAACACGAACCTGAATATGTAGCACTGGACTTGAACCAAGTAGAACAAATTGTCCTCCTAACTCCAATGTCAGATATATTGCATGTCTAATAAGATGAACGCCTTTTTGTGGAACCAATCTTGTTATACAACCAACCTATCAAAGAAGAGAATAGAAAAATTGAATTAATAAAGCATCTTCAATTCTAAGAATAAGACATGAACTATTAATAATTTGAAATGTCAAGAAAAAGAACATTGATTCTCCATACGTATGATGCCTATCAAGCCAGGATAAAATTACATCATAAAGCAACGTCATAAGGGCATTATATTATAAGTCAACCACTTCCAAAAGTTAATTTTGAATATGTTATAATTATGAGCAGTTCATGTATCACATGTTAAATGAGTCTATGTATCAGTGAGACACCAAGTTCTGAATTAGGCAGTTATTTTTATATTAATTTCAGATTAGGCAACTATATATTACAGTGTGATAGAGTGATATACAAGTATTCTGATGGATGTGTAGAAGACAATTAAGGTGTTAGGTAATTATTTGCAGCTGGATTTGATTTGTAGGTTCGTTTGGTGGCTAAAGAAGGGGGAGAAGGGCAGACTTATGGTTGTCAATTTTTACTGGCACTTCATTTACCAGATATGAAAAAGCTTTCCTCAATAATGACCTCCCAAAAACATATAGAGCAACTAGGATTTGTACCCAGGGCAAAATTACTGGATTGGTTTGTTATCTTCTGTTCTGTGCAAGTTTTGTATCACCACAAGCTTTGGTTTCACCAACACTACAGTTTAGTATTTTGGTATGAATAAGTGAACCTTGACCACTTTTCTTCTGCCATCTAGTTTAAGAATTCATTTATATCCATTGTTTGTGTCAATAACATTGTTATCATTGGTAGTGATCACAAAATAATCTTTCAATAATAGTAGAACAAAGATCAAAAAGGAATCTTCATTCTGTAGCCAAAAATGTTGGTAAGCATCAATGCTTTGGAATAGAATTGGCACAATCCAAGTATGCTATTATAATTTCACAAAGTAAGCCACAGCATTCTTAACGAATTGGCTAAACTCAAAGTTGGTCTTAAATTTTAGCAGTAATCATCACATCACATTCTATAATTTGACATTGGAGTCAGGTACAGATTTGATATAATGTTAATACCCACTTTCCTTTGATTTTATAGTAGCAAGGAAGTTTGACTTAGAAACCTTTTTACATTTGTCAATAAATCATGTTACTGTACCGTTGTAATAGATTAACTCACATATGAAAGACAGAAGGCAGGCAATGAATTGAATTAGAAATTTGATGACTATTAGTTTCTGAGAAAAAAACATGTATTTTGTATTAACGCTAAATTTCTATTCGGAAGCCATACTTGTCTAGAAAGAACAAAGGCAGCTACATAAAGCACTCCTTTCAATTGTAAATTGCTCTATTTTTTTATAGATATATTCCACAAGATAGAGATATTTTAAAGAGTCTTAGTATCTTCATTTCAAATGTTACATAAAGCACACAAGTGCAGTTAGCACTAGACTCATCATTCTGAAAAATAAAGGAAAATTAAATAACTAACGAAGTAGGAAACTTTTTCAAGACTAATGACAGGTAAAAAAAAATACTGTCAATTTCAAAAAGAGAGAGAATACCAAAGTAGTATACGTAAGTAGGGGATAATCCTCACCTCACAAGACAGTTTTATGGGATTAGGTTAGACCCAAACCAAAATGGTACTATGGTATTAGGGTTTGTCCTGAATCTGTTACTAGGACCTAGCATACTATCCATACAACAAGCCCAATAATGCCAGGCAAGAAGTGCATTGTAAAAAACCTAAGTCCCAATTGATTAGAGATAAAGCCAAAATAGTGTATATGAGTGAAGGTCAATCAACATCTCACAAGCTGGTTTTAAGGTCATGTAAGGCCAAAACCCAAATTCCAAGAGAGAAGAGAAGAACAAACCTTGATTTATTCTATCAAATAAATTCTCCATTAAGTTTAGGTTATATAATTACCAATGGCCTCGTAACATCTGCAGATGAAAGACCTAGGCTCCTTCTCAAGGCTTGCTTATTCTCTACTTTCCCTTGCAGGTCAGTTGCATTGTACTGGACTGGAAGAAATGCATCGGTGGCAGGATTCCATGCATCAGTATCAATACCATTAAGAATACCAATGAACTTTCTGGAGTGGGAATAGAGTGTTGAATGGAGACCATGCCCTCCCTGCATTTTCATTGGAATAATTTTTTTTAGATTGAAAAGTTAGAAGAGCACTAATTTAAAGTTAAAAGAACTTTGAGAATGAATTGTATGTCTCTGTATTGTTTTCTTAATATATAGATAAACAGGAAATCCTCCTAAAATCAACTGCAAATAATCTCCAACTACGCCAATTTGCAAATCAGATCAGATAACTTAGTTCCCTCCTGTTAATCGGGTAATAATAACAAATTCCAAAGGATGATACAAAAACATAGGCTAGAATCCTTCATTATTATTAGAAGCAGAGCCCTTTTTATTCTTGTTGAGAACTAAATTTTCAGAAAGCCTAAGTTGTTAGGTGGAGCACACCTGCACTTGAAAGTCATTTGGGCTTGAAAAATGAACAAAACACAATCTCCCCCAAACCTTGTACATGTTTTTTTAGTTAAAGAGAAAACAGTGAGAGGATTCTTTTTTGATTTGAAACATAGAAGTAGCAAAATCAAATTCTAACGACTCAATATGTCATGGTCAAGGACCAACTCCCTTGAAAAACATACGTGGAGACATCTAAATGGCTTTTCTATATCTAATATCAGTTGTCTGTAGAAAGGAGAACGAAATGGACAATTATAGGAGATGTTATTCTTAGTTGTTCTTATGTTTGTGCCAATATATGTTATTGCCTTATTATTTATATTAATTAGTTAAAGACAAAAGATATTTTGATAGAACTAGAAAATACATACTCAGCACAAGAACAAGAAATAAACCATACCTCTGCAGTTCTCACTTCTTGTGCATAAGTTGGTGAAACTGTTGTCACAATGTTTGAGAAAACAACCCCACCCTGATCATGAAAGGCAAAACTATACTTAACTGAAGATATATAATATATGATTGTTAATAATTTTATTACCATACCTTGACAGAATTAACTCTATCATGTCCTGAGTTGTCCTGCATCCTATCTGATCTGATTAGATTCTGGCTATCAAGACCGCATGAGTCTAACTCTGAAGCTGCTGCAGTCCCCTGATACTCAAAGTTGTGGCATGTAAAGCATATCCTAGCTGAATTTAATCCTTTATGTACAAATATCTCCCAGTACAGAGGAGCCTAGCAAAGAAACAGAGAGCCATACAATTAGTGACTAAAAGAGCAAAAATTTGCTAGAAAAAATTACACAGCTCATACAATAAATGCTGTCTGCCAATCATGGCAATGAATGATATCTGGCTTCTTGCCAGCTCGCATAAGAAACTCAAGAGCAGCACGGCTAAAATATGAAAATCGTCTGAAATCATCATGCTCGCCATAAAATTTTCCTCTCCAAAAGAACTTATCAGGATGGTGGGGCTCAATGAAATAAACAGGAAGACCTGCACAGTCAAAATGAAGTTACTAAACCAGGTAAAGACAATCAATTAAAGCAAAATATCTAATAGAATACCTTCAATAGTGCCAACCCATATTTTATTTTTGTATAATTGACGGTCAAAGTATGATTCTATCAGCACATCCAAAGCCTGAATGAATAATCAAATTATTTCGAGTAGAGTAAGATACCAACTACAAAGACTGCATCAACACGTGCAGTTATTTTCTTGATGAAATAGCATACCCGCAAGTTGCAGACACGATCATATTGCATACAATCATATTTGGGAAGCACAATTTCAACAAGGTGTCCTTTCTTTTGCAGTGCTTTACCTAGACCACTGACAACATCCCCCAAACCACCAACCTGTCCATGAAATGACTCAATTTAAATACTACTGTAATGTTGGACAGACTTAAGAACAAGGCCAACTGTATGCTTAATTCGCCTGAACTTCAGCACAGACAATGACATTATTTCTAGTTGATTTCATACTATATAATCTACAGAAGTATAGACTTGTAAGAATAATGCTCAGTTCAGTAGTGCAGCATCTATCATATAGTAAGATGCAGTATACTTTGCTCAGCTGTCAGCCAATTAGCATGTACTTAGAAACTTACAATTCTGTTAAAAATCTGAGTGAGATATCAAACCTGTGAGAGGGTTATTTGGTTCATCCAATTCCAACTTAAGAACCCAAAATTGTATTTTCACAATGACTACTCTTATATTTTCTCTTAGATTCTCAATTTAGCAGTGGTTCTTGATTTCTGTCAGGACCAAATACAGTTCCATCTAATCAGGAAACGAACTTAACAAGTTCAGAAATGGTTATGAAAACCGTTGTCAAAGAACTAGGATCTAGCAGTTGCAACAACTTCCAATCCAAATAAGCATGAAAAATACAAGCTTACATAAAATTCTTAACTAAATACTAATTAATTTTGACAAAAAAAAAAAAAAAAAAAAAAAAAAAAAGAAAAAGAAGGAAAAAAAAAAAAAAAAAAATTAAAAAAAAATTTTAAAAAAAAAAAAAATAAATTTGAAAAAAAAAAAAAAAAAAGATTTCAACAATTGGCAAGAGTGGGAAAAAAAAGAAGAGACAAAAGAGACTACAGTTTAAGGAGGTCTGAGAATTTATTTCAATATAGAACTCGGACCCAGTACCCCCCCTTCTTCAGAAAATCAAGATGCTTCAGCCATGCCTCTTTAAGATTCCAGTAGGTGTCATAATTAAAATCTAGGGATAACATAAAATGAATTCACAAGAATAAAACATGGGGATTAGGATACATGAGTGCACCTTAGCTACTGGTGCCATCTCTGCTGCAATATGAATCACATGTAATCCTTGACTATAGATAAAACATAAGAGATACATCAGACAGTGAAAGATATGTCAAATTGTAATTTACAATTAAAAGTGCATACCTTGTTGCGGATGATAAAAGACCAAGAAATGCAGAAATAGCCTCGTGTTCACTCTGTTCTTTGTAAGCCATATATGTTTCACTAATACGCCTATCTCTTCTCCTCACCTTTTCTCTCAAAAGACTTGCATCATCTACTGATATTTTCTTTTCTATTGCCCAACCATCAATTAGAAGTAACAGTTGACTCCAAAATTCCCATGGCATATCTTCCACCGGTTCTTCCACTGTCCTTCTTTTGCTTTCTTCTTTCAGAGTATCAAGTGTATCTTGAAATTCCTTCACTGATTTTTGATATAGCTGAATATAAGAATTTAACTCTTCATCTGATTTTTGAAGGCGTTCCTCTAATAGTTTTATCTTTTGTTTCTGTAGTTCATTATATTTTTGGAATTTATCAGACGATAGCTTATAGATATTAGCTTCTTCAAGAGATGTTTCCAATTTATCAACCTTCCTCCGAAGATCCTGGTTTTGTTGCAGCGCAATAACAGCTTGATCAGCTTGTTTGGTTGCCTTGTCTAGCAATGATTGCAAATTTTCAACCTTACCCCATAAATCCTTGCATTCAACTGTAAGTGTAGAAAGTTTTGATACATCCTCCTGAGAACATAGTTTTGATTCCAAATCTTTTACGGCTAATTCCAAAGATGACCGTTCCTTCTCCAATGCCACCAACCGTTCATCATTATTCTTGACAATACTAAACTGTGTTTTAAATGATTCTATGGCATTCTTCAAAGATGCGTTTTCTGTCCTTAATGAATTAAGCTCCTCAGTAAGGGAATGAATAATATCCTTATTACTGAAAGGGTTTGCAACCCTCAAATCTCCATTTTGAAGGTCATGCAATTCTTCATATCTTGCTTCAGTACTACCGTTTTCGGCCAACTCATTACGAAGTTTTTCTAACTGCTGCTCCAATAGTTCCACATGTACTTTTTCCTGGGTAGCAACTTTAATTCGTGCATCGGTCTCGGCCAATCTCGTCTCCAAGACACTGATCTCTCTTTGCAACGCATCCTTTTCAGTAAGAATCTTTTCAAGATCTTCAAGTGCACGAACTCTAGCCTGATTTAAAAGAAGAATGTCTGCATGAAGAATATAAAATTCTTAATGATAATACAATAAGAAAACAAGGTATTGAACAAAAAGTAAAGATATGAGAAAAAAAATCCAGAACTATTCCAAAAAGATATCTTACTTTTCTCTGCTTTTCTTATCATGCCCAGCAAATCCTCAAGTTGCTTACCAGACAAATGTTCAGCCTGCTCTGCTCCATTTATGTTTATGGCCTATTTCATAATAGAATAATTAGTTGTTACTTGTATAAAAACTTATGTTTTAACCTCTCCATTTTCTTTGCTAAGTATATCCATGTAACAAAATGACTGGTCTATCGCCTTATCCACTGATCAGACCATGCAACAAAATTTGCACAGAGTAATGTGGTTAAGGACTCGCGTATATATTCTGTACTTCATTTTGTAATATAGAAAAGCAATGCATTGGTTCAGGTCTAACTAGGGAAAACATGGTTGAGATTCCTGATATGGGTACCGAATGTAATTATATATGTGCAAGAGAACATTCATATCCCCTGTTATTGTAGTATAGTGCTAGTTCATTTAACATTAAATTGCAAAGTGAATAATTAATTTATCAACACATATATAAATAAAAAGTAAACCAAACGAGTAAAAAATTGTTTTAGCTACAAATTTTAAATTAGACCATGATATCTTGACAACCAACAAATTTTTACACCCTCCTAACAATTATTATTTTATCTTTCATCTTCTCTTTTCCTTTACAAATACAAAAGTTTATTTTTATAATAACTATTTTACCCCTAAAAATGGGTTGTGAAATGGTCAGTAGAGTTATGAAAACTTCATTATACATCTTGTTCTTTGGTCATAGGTCATTCCCACTAAAGGCAACCCTGACAAGTGTCACATTAAGAAATTTAAATAAATAAATAAATAGAAATTAATCGCTACCAAACTGATAGAGAAACTACTGAACTACGATCTCAACTGATTTCTTTTTTTTATCAATTCTACATTATCTTTCCCAGTCATTCAAGTAGAAAAATTTGGAGTTTGTACTTTTCTAGCAAGTTCTTTTTTCCAGTTTCAAACGCCATACCCAATCATCAATGTTCCCTTCTTAACAAACCTATTCAGACAAAAAATTCCTTCAACCAAACTTCAATTCTGTTAGCAAAACGAGTTCTCGCAGTTTCTTAGGCATCAGTCTACTCTCTTATCCTCTTACCCGACATTTATGCTCTATGCATGCATTGCAAATTTAGCTACTAATTTTCCTTTGGAAATTGGAACGATCTACTTAAAGAAGCTCTAAGCAAACATTCAAGTAAGCTAAATTTCTGTACCACTGTGCATAACTTTCGAACATTCAATTAGAGAGAAATTCTATCATATCATCCATTAAGCTTTCAAACGTATTATGTTCACAGCATATGCAATTCCCCTTCCTAATGTATTTCCTATTTCTTTATTCTTTTTCCTGTTTCGTCTTTACCAACGGCACCATTCACGCAAAGAAAAGAAATAAGATAAGATACCAAAGGCGCCGTCGTTTCATTTGTAGAATCATCGTTGTTGACTAAAACCTCTGAATCTTGTTCCTCATCTTGATTTTGACGGAGACCTACTCCAGTGGAAGGATTGATCTGTTGCCTCTTATTCTGCAAACTGCTTAACACAATACACACAACAGAACTACGCAATGAATTTCAAAGCGTGAAGATTCTGAATAAGGCGTAGAGCAAGGTTCAGAGACAACGATTGATACCTGAAAGCCGTGCGGTGTCGCATTTTTCGAGAAGCTGGAAACGAAACTCGAACTACCGTACCACTGCCGTTAGGGTGGTTAACGCAGTTGAAGCCACTGAGGTTCCAGCACACGAAACACGTTCTCAGCTTCGACGCCATTTCTTATTCAATCTCCCCTTTACTTGCTACCATAACAAGAGCTCGTGAAAGAAAGAGGCGGCAGCAACGGTTTTCTTCTCATACGCAGCTTTTTAGTTCAGTTGCTTTGGTTGGGCCTTAGCGCAAATAGAAGGAAGAAAATGCCTCATGAGACCTGGATTCTCTGCTTTTCTGAAACTCCACCTATTCACCCAGTCAGCAAATCAAAATCATTGAATCTAATCAGACGGTCCAGAAGCATAAATCATGTATTTCTGATTTGCTGGGTGGACGAACACGTGAAACCTGAGAGACCTTAGACGATTAACCTTTGTCACATACCACAGACGATTAAGGAAAAGGAATCTTATTTATGTGAAGGGAAGGGAAATATGCCAATGCCTTAAGCCTATAGCTTAGGGGTAATAGTACTTTGCCGCGTCATTTGAGTAAACCAGTTTACTGAAGCAACTGAGACCTTAATTAATTATTCTCAAAATTAGTTAATTAATTAATTATTTCTTTTGTTTATTATTGCTTCCCGCTCCCGTCTCCTGTGCCTTTTCGTAAAGATCCATCTGTTTGGTATTTATTCCATTAATTAAATAAATAAAATAAAAGTATATAAGATTTATTCCGAGCTTTCCTGTAAAATATTTTTAAAAAATATGTAAAAATTAATAAAATAACTTTGCCATAAATTAACATTAATTTATTCATAAGTTTAAAATAAAAAAATATATTTTTGTAAATTAACTTATAAAAAATTAATTTCATTTATCTGGAAGTTATTTATTTTTTATAAAAAAAATATATGATCTGTTGCTGACTATTTTATTCTTAACATGGCATGGCTCATTTTTAAACCGCAAACGTCACATGAATAGCCAATTCTACTCTACTTTCAAAGTTTGTCATGATCATAAGGATTAACAGGAAGTTAGTTTATCTAGCAAGAAACTAAAATTTTATTCTATGATGTCATGTAACTCATACTTTAATTAAAGAAGATTAATGTGTCAAAAGATTATTATATATAATCGAATATATATAGAAAATATACCAATGTTTTTTCCTTTTTTTAAATGATAAAATGAATTAGTTGTACATGTTGGTTTTTGACACTAATTTGGCGAGTTAGAGATAAGTTAAATTAAAGTAAAAATATAAACTAACACTAATTTAAAGAATTTAAATGTTCATATTATATTATTTAAATTATACAGATATACCATCCACATACTTTGCATTCAATATATTTATCCAATTTCTAAGATGCAACTAGATGGGTTTAACAAATCTAACTCCATATGTGCGTGTTATCACAATATCCTTAAACAATTTGGTTCTATTATATTGAGTCGTATGGATAATGTACACTTTTTGATGTAATTGGTTATGGAACTTGTGAGTGAGACACTGATGATGGAGACATCTATATTGTATGGTGAAGCTTGTAAGATATTAATGGTGAGATATTAATTTGTTCAATTAAAAATATCTGTGGAGAAGTGTGTGTCACTGATGAAAGTAGCATGGCAATAATAAGAGAAGCCTTGCTAAAAGTAAAAGGTCAATTTTTTTTTTGACAAAAATTAGTCCTCTAACACTACCAAATATTACGTCCTACAAACATAATTATAAAAAAAAATTATACCGTAATGATCTCCTCTCTTTTTTACAAAGTCAAGGATATGATTTTTAACAATTATTAATACCAACAATTCATTTTAAGTAAAATTTAAACTTTATTTTAAAAAAGAGAGTAAATTATATGTATGTATAAATAATAATTTAGAAAATTAAAAATATAATAAAGTAAAATTAAAATATAAATTAATTATAAGAAACTAAAAAAGTTAATAATAAAAAGTTAAAAAATTAAATAACATATAATTCTTCAATAAATTATAGATTAGTTTTAAAAAATGGTATAAATTAAAATATTAAACAGCATTTAAGATTGTAGACTTTTGAAAATATTAAACTAAATTACAAAATTAGCTTCAAATAAATTACATCAACACTAGCATTTCTAAAATTAATGAGGTTTATTTAAACTACACTAAAATTAGCACAGATAAAGAATAAAAAAGAATAAGTTTATGTTTTTAGAGCAAACTAGTCCTAGATCCGACCGGGCTTATTTGGTTTCATTTTAATTTTTGATTAGAAAATGAATTTGAAGTTACTCTATTTTAATAGTTAATTATTTTTGTCTACAACTTTGGGATGAAATTGGGATATTTTATGAAATATATGCATTGTACTTGAAGAAGAAACATGTGTTATTTGAAGAATATTAAAATTATTTTATAAAAGGGCTTTATATTGAAGTTGTTATAATATCAAAATAGTAAAACAAATGGTTGTTCTTAGGTTAACTATTATCATTAAACCTGCAATTTGACTTAAAATTATCAGTTAGATGTTTTTAGTGTAGGTGTAATGGTTTTAAAAATATATTTTGATTATGCAATGTAGTATAAATAGCATATTAAATATATTCATTGATTGTATAATTTGTAGTATTAGTAGTTGACATTCGTAATGTAAAATCAGTAGCATGTGAAAGAATGAAATGAGTAAAACGGGACACTATCCCTATGAAAAATTAATATTTTGGTCTTAAATATGAAATTATAATTTAAAATCTAAACTAAAATGTCTAATATAATTATAAATTGAATAAATTCATTTGAAAATGAATTATTATTTAGGATAAGTAAAAATTGATTTTATATTATTTGGGATAAGTAAAAATTGATTGTGTATGGAAAACTGTGTTTATTGTTGTGCAATGGTTTATTTGATCAAGTTCAATACGTGGCTAAGTAGAGGTATTATTTTTTTTAAGTTATTTGATAAAGAAATTTAAAAAAAAATAGTAATTACTTTTTATATGCATATATTTTGTTGTAGTGTAGACCTTACAATTAAGGTTATTATGATTAGTTGTGTTTTATTTAAAAGCTTATATTATATGTTGGACATTTAACATACTGTTTGTTACAATTAATATTAGATATGGTTGATGGGGTGTAGGGGCAAATTATGAGGCTGTAGGAAGCAAAATTCCAGATCTGTGCTGAGACAACTAATACTATAATTGAATGCATTGTGGTTGTCGGCTGTTAGAGGCTTTGTTCTAATATGTTAGAAAGGTTTTGGGATTATAAATTCGAGTTAATATGCATGTTAGATATTTAGTTGTTGGATGAAATTTTGTTTGATTTAATGTAAAAATACATACAGTCTCTTTTTAACATTCCAATAATTTGTAATATTTAAAAAATTAAATTAAATTTTTATATATATTTATGAGTAAGCGATGCATTTTAGATATGGTCCATTGTAAATACAAAACAAATTATTTAATGTAAAATATCATCTAATCAGTTATATTAATTTATCTATTTTTATGAGATTGTGTTTAATAAATAATTTCATCTAACTAGGAAAAACCATTAGACAAATCATTATTAAAGATATCTCAATTTATTAAAAATATCTCGATTTATTCTTAGTAGAAATGAAATACTTTTTTTTCAAAAGAAATAATAAACTCTGAAAAAAAAAAAAAACAAATATGGGTGTGGACAAGCATTACTTTAAATCATTCTTACCTACTCCAGTTCATATAGTTTCTTAGAAACATGTCTTAATGTGGAGTAAACATTACTTTAAACATATCTTAATCTAGAGTTCATTTAATGTAGAATATAGTTGTCTTGGATTTCAAATCATCTATTGAAAGTTTGTGAAATTGTTTTGAATTAAACGGAAAAGACATTTCTTAGTTTACTACTTTTATCTTGATACTGCATAAATTATGATCTTATACTTTATAAGACTCGAACAAAAAGATGGAGTCCGGACTTTTGTTAAGATTTTACGATCTAGTATATAAAATTATAACAACTTCTTACTAAATTTTTCCAATATACTTGTCTACTTAGCGTTTTTCTTTTCAAATATACCTAGTTAATAGACTTAAAAAAAAATAAATTATATATATATATACACTAGAAAAGGCACGTCTCCAACAGTACCTAAAAAAAATAGAGATTTTTATTTTTGGTTCTGTTTTTGTAAATATTTTTTTTAGTCGCCTATTGTAAGTATATATATATATAT
>Ga0209489_106045_pt1 | contig 19998 bp, 11 predicted proteins | sample SiratrowhiteBW_FD_187527 | JGI IMG/M metagenome (GOLD analysis project Ga0209489, IMG submission 187527) | Root nodule microbial communities of legume samples collected from California, USA - Siratro white BW (SPAdes) (version 2) | ecosystem: Host-associated > Plants > Roots > Nodule | place...
GTATTAATTATTATTAATTTCATAATAATAATAATAATAATTGTTATTATTTTTATTATTATTTTCATCATAATTATTATTAATATCATTATTATTATTATTATAATAATTATTATTATTATTATCATTATTATTATTATTATTATTATTACCATTATTAATATTATTATCTTAATTATTATTACTTTTATTATCATTATTAATATTAATATTATTATTATTATTATCTTAATTATGATGGTAATGATACTAATAATAATTTTTGTTTCATTATTATTATTATCTTTTTAATATAATATTATTATTATTATTACTATCATTTATTATTTTAATTACTATTTTTATTTATAATAATAATAGTAATTATTATTTTTATTATTATTGCTATTATTATCATAAATATTTTCACTATGATTATTATTATAATAATTATTATTATTAATACTATTATTACTATTATTAATATTATTCTTATCTTATTCATTCACAGTGAGCCTTATAAGGATTTATGTACATGATTGAGTCCCCTATGATTCTATTCTAGTTCAAATCCGCTTTAGTCATTCCTTCTTTTAAGGATAATTTAAAATTTTGAGTGACAATGGTAGTAGAAGAAGAAGGTTGAAAGACAACTTGCTCAACTAGTAATCTCTGCCTATTTGTGTCTCTTTTGCTTTCATTATAATGAAGTTGAGTTATTCACACAATGTATTCACAAGGTTAAAATAAGCATACAATCATCTTAAAATGGGTTTTGAAATATGGATTTAAAATGAAGGAAAATAGATTTTTGAAATACAAAAAATGTTTTTAAAAAGGTTTTAGGAAGTGTATAATCATTTACATTTTAGTATAATTAGCTAAACTATTCTTGGTTAGGTTGAAAACATGATAATTGACTATCTCTATTAAACCAAGTAACCATTTTAAGTGTTTTCAAAAGCTCTTTAAAGTTTGTAATAGTTGGTTGCTTTGCACAAACTTGTTTATATAGTTAGACCAACAATTCTAAGACCGAATTGTTGAGACTAGATAGGATTAGTGGATTTAAACTATCTTGTATCAATCTTGTACCTTTCTTGTATCAATCTTGATTAACAAAATTAATTGCATTTTGATTTTTTAATTGAAATTGTTTTAAAAAGAAATTAAGGAAAGGGAATCTTTTGCGAAAAGATTTTAAGACCAAGTTAACCCCCTTTTGGTTTATCTTAGTTGTCCATTATTTTCTAACAATTGGCCTTAGAGTTTGTTTTTGAAAGTTATTCAAAACAAAGAACAAAATATTTTCTAAAATTGCTTTGCAAAATCAAGTTTTGCTTAAGGTTTTGATATTAACAATCCTCTTCTTTTCATTGGTGAAAACTATATTTTTTTGAAAGTAAGAATGTAAATATTTTTGGAATAAATTGATCGAGGTGTAAGAGATGTCGATATATTCCTATGCATACCATTAACAATATGTAAAAGCCCTCAAATGTTCGATTAAGGAGGATGGAAATACTTTTAGGCTGAGTTCAAGAGAGAGGGGGGGAGGGGGTGAATTGAACTTTACAAAATTTTTGAATTTAGAAAGCTAGAAAAACATTTTAAGCAAAATGAGAGTTTTCATAATCTCTAGAATCAATAATTCAAGGCGCATCACATAATATCAATCAATTCAAACACGAATAAATAGATTTAAAAACTGAGATTTTAGAAAATCAGATTTTCCAAACACAGTAATCTTGAACAAGCTAGAACCAACATGTAGTTATAGAATTAAGCAATGTTCAATCCAATTAATCAGAATACATAAAACAAGATTCAATTAAAGAATCAAAGGAAGGAAAATAAAAATTTTGGTCACTCACAGTGAATACAATGAACAATTTTGTATTTAGGCAATTGAATGGTTTTATTGAACACACATTTTTTTTATTCCAATAAACAATTTAATTGAAAAACAAGAATCCAATAGGTGGACACCTCAGATTCAGTCACGAAATCAAGATTAAGAGAAATTTAATTTAAGATACCAAAGATACAATTTCAGATTATGCAGAGAAGCACTTAGATCACAATGCTAGTCAAACCAGTTTGTTAAATAAATCAAATCAGAATTTGATTAAGCACTTCAATCAAAACAATTTTCCAATTTTAAGAATCTTGATAAAAACAATTAGATCATAACAAAAAAGCTATTGGTTGTTCAAATACAGAATGACAGAATCACAAAGAAGCAAATTCAAGTATGTAAAATGAATGAATGACACTAAACAGAATATGGTGCAGAGAGAAGGGTCAAAGAGAAACACACAACGCAATTATATTGGTTCACCCTTCCTCAAGGGCAACGTCCAATTTGAATCAAAGATTACAATTATACAAATAAAAAACGCAACACTTGAATCACACAGGTTCAAGAATTGAGTTGCATAAACTCCTCTATTTTCGATGAAGAAGAGCATGCGCAAAGCTTTGAAGAACACCAATGGCACAACAAGAACTCAATTTTTGAATTTCTTTCAAGAACACTTCTTTAATCGTTGAAAACCAACCAACTTTATTTTTCTTTCACAAAATTCTTGTCTCTCTTTTCTGTATTTCTCTTCACTATATTCCTCTTATTCCCACTTTCCCTGGAATCCGCATTAGATATAAGGCTTATCCCTGGTTGAAATGTGACTTGCAGGCCCTTGTCACACAACTAGCTAATACTTAGAAGATTGTGTTTTAGGCCTTCAACCAACAACACATTTTGTATGATCAGATTTCCCTTGACTCCTATATCACCACAACCAATTGTTCTGCCTTTGTTGTTGTCACCACACATGACAAATCCTCTATGCTTTATAACCAGTCCAGCAAGCAAAGATGCATCCCTGTCATATGCTTGGAACATCTACTGTCCAAGTACCAAAGCTTCTTGTTGGCTGCATCTTTAGTCTGTAAAACAGATTAATGAATAAAGGTGGGTACCCTGTTAACTTTGGGTCCATAACTATTATGATCACCTTTTGGTATCCACCTTACAAGGCCACTTAGAACATCAAAGGGTCTCACTTTATATTTTCTAGTAATGTGACCTTATGCAAGCAATAAAAGCAAGTTGGAAAGGGAGAGGTGTGCTTGCTGCTGTAATTGAAAAAAGCTGCTGAATTTTTTGGTTTTCTTTTAAAACTTTGGTTTATATCCAATTCCAGCTTTATCAAACACACAGTTCTGAGAAACTAAAATAACATTTAAATTTGTAGTCCCTGAGGCAAGCTTTAAAGAAGTTTTCATAAGATATTTTACCTTAGCTTGTAGCACCTCACAGTTTTCACACATGGCTGGCTTGCTTGATTCATCCTCATGGTTAGAAGACTGGAAAATCATATTCAAGTGTTCAAAATTAGTTTTGACAGTTTCTTGTTCTTCTTCCAATGAGTTGTCTCTCTTTTCCAGCCAATTGCTCAAACCTTTTAACCCATTGTTTACAAGTGCCAATCTCTTTGTTTCATCATGTGTTTCAAAAAAAGCTTGAAGCAATGTACTGTAGTTTTCTTGATTTAAAGAAATACTTGAGTTGACACTGCTTACCTCAGATTGTTGAGTCGTTTTCATCGCAGTCTATGTAGGCCCTTTTTCCCTTTGTTGTTTTTGTTGAATTTCTTCTTTTCCACAACCTTTTCTTTATGAACCATATTTGGACATTTCATCTTGATATGTCCTTGCTTTCCCCATCCAAAACAAGTAAAGTTAGCAACATTGAAATCATTTTCTAGTATACCTTTTAGATTGTTGATTCTTCTCTTTTCCCTTCTTCCTTAGGAATTTGATGAATTTTCTTGTAGCAGGTTCAAGGTTTTAGCTTCATTGTCCTCACTAGAATTGGTTTCACTTTCTTCTCCCAAAGCAGCAGTTTTGAGTGTTATGCCGCTTGCTTTCCTTTCTCCATTTTCCTGCTCCTTGAATTTGTTCATATCAAGCTCATATTCTCTGAGTTTTCCAAATAGTGTAGTTGTGCTCAACATGGTAACATTCGTTGTCTCTGATATTGCAGTGATCTTGGGATGCCAAGATCTATCAAGACACTTCAGTACTTTTATGTTGAGCTCTTCCTCGTCATAGATCTTTCCTAGTCCAATGAGATTATTCATTATAAGGGTTAATCTTTTCTGCATATCTACAATGGTTTCTCCATCCTGCATTCTGAACAATTCAGACTCCTGGATTAAGGCATGCTTTCTTGCCCTCTTCACATTATTGGTTACTTCATGAGTTACCTCCAAAATGTTCCACATTTCCTTTGCTAAAAAACATTGGGAGACCTTGAAAAATTCATATAAATTCAAACTTGAAGTTATAATATTCTTATCTATACAATCAAATTGACCCTTTCTTGCTCTCATAATCACTCCATTCAGACCAAGGCTTATCAACATTTTGACCATCAATTAAAGTTTTAGGCACATAAAGACCATTTACAATTGCATCAGATACACCACGATCAAGAGATTCAATGAAAATTTTCATTCTGATTCTTTGAAAAGGATAATTGATCGCACCGAATAAAGCAGGACTATTAATAGAAGGACTCTATGCAAAAGGCAACTTTCCCTCAACCATAGGATCGAAACTTGAGTAACTTTCAAGACTTAACTCTTGATACCAATTGAAAACACTTTTAGGTTGAGTTCAAGAGGCGAGGGAGTGAATTGAACTTTACAAAATTTTTGAATTTACAAAGCTAGAAAAACGTTTTAAGCAAAATGAGAGTTTTCAAGAATCTCTAGAATCAATGATTTAACATGCAACATAGAAAATCAATCAATTCAAACATGAATAAATCGATTTGAAAACTGACAGATTTGAGAAAATCAGATTTTCCAAACACAGTGATCTTGAACTGGCAATGTAGAACCAACACGCAATTATAGAATTAGGCAATGTTCAATCCAATAAATCAGAATACGTAAAACAAGATTCAATTAAAGAATCAAAGCAAGCAAACAACAATTTTGGCCACTCACAATGAACACAATGAATCATTTTGTAGTTAGGCAAGTGAATGGTTTTACTGAACACACATTTTTTATTCCAGCAAACAATTTAATTGAAAAACAAGAATCCAATATGTGGAAACTCCAGATTTAGTCACAAAATCAAGATTACGAGAAATTCAATTTTAGATACGAAAGATACACTTTCAAATTATGTAGAGAAGCACTTAGATCACAATGCTAGTCAAAACAGATTGTTAAACAAATCAAATCAGAATTAGATCATACAAAAAGATATTGGTTGTTCAAATGTAGAATAACATAATCACAAAGAAGAAAATTCAGGTATGCAGAATGAATGAATGGCACTGAACAGAATGTGATGCAGAGAGAAGGGTCAAAGAGAAACACACAAAGCAATTATATCGGTTCACCTTTCCTCAAGGGCTACGTCCAGTCTTTCTTGCAACCCTAGCAAGTAAAATTTCACTATCAAACACTCAATTTTACACACTTACAATCAAGAACTCCTCTTGCACCCTGCAAGATAAAAAACACCACTTAATACAATAAGTTAGAACCTTGCAGCCCCAAATATTCAGATTACACCAATGCTAAACCCTATAACATCACCAATATCCAATTTGAATCAAAGATTACAATTATAAAAATAAAAAATGCAACATTGAATCACACAGGTTCAAGAATTGAGTTGCAGAAACTCCCTAATTTCTAATGAAGAAGAGTTTGTGTAAAGCTTTGCAGAATACCAATGGCACAATAAGAACTCAGCTTTTGAATTTCTTTCAAGAAGACTTCCTTAATATTTGAAAACCAAGCAACTTTGTTTTTATTTCACATAATTCTTGTCTCTCTTTTTTTTATTACTCTTCTCTTTATTTGAACTTTGAAAGCCTAGGTATTTAGAACAGAAAAATACCCAAACTGGTTTTGAAAAGCAGTTATGTTACAGAGCACGAATGAATCAAATTCATGAAGGTGGAATCTATTTATTTTCTATTAAAAACTGAATTTTCAAATGATTTTTCTCAACAACTTTTTGCCCTGCCATCACTTCCTCAACCCAAACTGTCGATACCTTCACTGTCAAATCTAACCTTGTAGCCACGACCACCATCAAGGTTGCCCATGCAAGCACCGTTGTTGCTGCCCTGACCAAATATTGGCTGTCGTCGTCGCCTCGCCAACCCCAACCACAACCGTTGTGCCTCTGTTTGTCACCGCCACACTCTCACATGATCTCCAATGCATGAATGGAAGAGGCACCAAGTGATTATGAATTTGGGTAAAATGGCTTTTCATTTCACTTTGTTTTCATGGAATTATTTATCAAATCTTTTTAGGGTTTAAGTCAAAATTTAATAGAGCCATTAACTTGATAGATTGTTGGAGGCAAAAACTTACGATGTGAAAAAGGTGTAGAAGGAGCCCTCGTTAAGGTGTGTAATTGTTTTTGTGCTCAATTATGAATATGAATCAGTAGGATTATGTAGTGGTCTGTTAAGCTGTGCAGTTGAAGGGGGAGTAGTGATAGTGAAATTATTATTATTGAGAATTGATTCCAACCTCAGGCATATCCATTTTCATCTTCTTTCCTTTGTTTCAATTCCTTTGGGACAATAATTGAAATGTCATTCCAATATTCATATCCATTGCCAACACTTTCTTTTCCTTCTTTACAGTATTTAACATTCTGCACTTTTATACACTTTAAAGCTCCTCATCTCTTTCTATTTTTTTTAATTATTTTGTTATAGCATATTTTTCACTTTTTCTTCTTTTCATTTTTCTCTTGTTTGTTCCAGTTCACCTCAAAAATGGGCTGAAGCATCATCATACTTTTTTCGCGTGCCATAGCTACAATGTTAGATATTCAGTAATAGGCCAACAAATAAAAGAAATAACATGCCCTTCAATTTTTTATTATTGCTTTCTAAAACCCTTTCATTCAGATTAGGATGTGATCATATTCACACTGTCATATGTCAATGTCACTATGGAAAAAAAGTTCCTTCTTAAATGGATTTATTTCATGGTACCCTTTTTCTTTTACTCTCTTTAACGTTAATGGTCATAATAAAATAATATTTTTGATAATGGGGAATTGAGAAAGCTGGTGTTGTGGTCTGTGAAGGTGAGTGGTGAGAGAGTACATTTGAGTCTTGAAGTTCAACTTAATTGATTGTGTTAATGCAGAGACAAAGATAGAGAGAGTTCATAGTTAAACATTAAAGAGATTTGATCACTAGTAGAAAAATAGGCTTCTACGTCATCAACACAACGTCCGTTAAACCAAAACCCGACGTAAATACAGTGACAATTTTATAATTAAATGAACATCATAACATCGGTTTAGGGTTTAACCGATGTTGGTATACACACATGACATCGGTTAACACTTACAACCGTCTTTGAAAACACTGTAAAAATTTAAATTTTAAATTTTAACTTTTTTTTGGCACTGATTGCACAACGTCGGTTGGGAGAGGCCAACCGACGTTGTGTGAGGGTTGCATGACGTCGGTTATAGCCCAATAACCGACGTCGTGCGTGCAGTAATAAAGATTTGGGTGAACTGGGGCTGAAAGGGGGTAATTTTAGGGTTTGGATGACGTCGGTTGGCTCTTTTTAACCGACGTCATGGAGCACAACGTCGGTTAAGAGGTGGGAACCGATGTTGTGCTCCTTCTTTATTATTCCAGCGTCCTTTTCTCCTTCACTTCTTCTTCTTTCTTTCCACTGCGCTCCCTCTTTCGTCACTGTTCCGAGACTTCCTTCGCCATTTTCGACCTCCATTCTTGCTTCCTTCACCTCTATTTGTGGTTTCCCCCTTCATTAGAGTCTAATGGTTGCTTTGAACGGTGCCATTTCGTTGAAGCTTCGTTTGAGGTAGACATTGCTCTATATACTTTGTTTCTCCATTCTTTATGTCATTTCACTCGTTTACATGTTTTATGAACTCTTTTTTTGGTTTTCATTGTTTTGCAAGTGTTTGTTTCGCTGCATTTTCCTTTTGAAGATAATCTCTTTGTAAAAGTCATCGCCGCTGCACCACTGCTCTACAAGAGGTATGTATAGATTAGAATTAGTTTTTATTGTAATATTGTAAACCGACGTGGTGGTTTTCTGCACCACGTCTGTTTTGGCTCTAAACCGACATGGTGCTTCTTATGTTTACAGGTTCCAGATGCATCACCACGTCGGTTATCTGGTATTAACCGACGTTGTGGAGAACTATGTGACGTCGGTTCTTCAACCGACGTCTGAATCAACATCTCCTGGGTCAATGTCGGTTCGAGAACCGATGACAAATGTCTCTCAGAACCGACGATGAAGGCCTTTTTTCTACTAGTGGATAGAACACAAGTGAAGGCTCCAATTCAATAGAAAGTAGGTGATGAAGTGGAGGAGTGTGAAACAATAGTGGGGTACCCGTTTCAGTTTCTGTTTCTGTTTCAGATTGAGAGTTTCTTCTTAGCTTTTAAGTACATACATGTACATGCGCAACTTTTGGTTAGCACCAAAATCCCATTTTCTTGTTCCTCTTCACTTTACTGGTTTTTCAACTTCTCTTTCTCTCTTTTGACTGTTCCTTCGTGTACATCTTTCATTCTCTTTTTCCTTTACAATTTATTTCTCTATAAAATATTCTTTATTTTTTTGAAAAAGGTAATTTTTTTTTTTAGCATGGTAGTGAATCTGAGCTGGTCTTATACATATATGATTTCTTGTTATGTGTAAGGCAGACAAACTTCTATTTGTTGAAGGCTGATACGTTGTTGTTGTTTTTGGCAATGACTTTTGTCGCAACCGGATCACGACGGGGCAATCAAAAAATAATTTTAAAATAATATTTAAATAGAGATTGGGAGTCGCCACCATAGTTTATTATGGAAAACCATAGAAAAACCAAAAATAAAAATGTCTACAAACCAGATTCAAAGATTCAGGAGTCGGTTACGTGTGGGAAAGGTATTAGCACCCCACAACACCCGTCTTAAGATGGTACCTTTAATCAAATGAATAGAAATAACTGTGGTTTTACAAAATGTCATTTTTCCTAAATAATAACAATAATAATACGAATAAAGACAAATAAAATAACAAAACAAACAAATATATAAATAAGAAAAAGAAAACATGTTAATAAACATAATACAAATAATAACAATTATGCAAATAAAAATAATAAGCAAAAATAAAACAAACAAACATATATTTTTTTTATTTTTTTGGGCCCGACAAGGATTGACCTTTGTCCTACGTATCTCTATACATGATAGAAAATCAGGGTATACGTAGTTCTATTTTAAAAATTTGTTGATGACGTTTGATATTTTTGAGCTTATGAATATTTTCTTTTATTTTTGGCAATTTATTTTATATAATTTTTTAATTATTTTCTATTTTATTATTTTTTTTTTCTTGATAATTGTTTATTTAAAGGAAACTCGGGACAAGACTGTTTTTTTTTATATTTAAAAATGTTTATTAAAAAACTACTTTTATTTTAATTTGAGAAAGGAATTGATTTTTATTATCTTAAAGAAATTGTTTTTATATTTTAAAAACATATCCTTTTTAATTTTTTATTCATTATTTTCGAAAGGAAATAACTATTTTTTATACTAAAAAAAACTTTTTCTTTTATTTTATTTTTAAATTGTCTTTATATTTTATTTTCGAAAAACGTGTTTCTATCACCTTATTTTCGTAAAAAAAAATGTTTTTTATATTTATTATCGAAAAGACATGTTTTTATATTTATCTCATTTTTATTATTTTGAAGATGTTTTATCTTTATTATTTTAGGGCTGTTTTGAAACTTTTTCCCTATTTTTGTTGTGAAAATTTATATTTTTGATATTTTTTCAAGAACTATTAATTTATTAAATTTTAGAAAGCATTTCGTTCGTTCCTCGAAAAATTGGAAAATGTTTTATAATTTATTATTATTATTATTATTTATTTTTAAAAAATCAAAGAGACAAGGGATGAACCTCAGGATATCATAATAACCATCAAACAGTGCAACCACATGTATGTGATAAGTATATAACACAAAGTAAATAGAGCGTACCAGTTGAAGATCCTCCAAAAGCACGTTCTCTTATTCTCTGAACTCTCACCTTCAAACGATCTACTCACTAGTATTCAGGACCCTTTTTAGTATCTCTAGTATTTCTTGTGTTTTTTTCGCGTGTCCAACCACTTGCTCACTATGCATATTTATACTAATTCTAGTCAGCCCACTCTTAATTCAAATTTTAATCCCTTAATTCTTAATTATTCCCACTTAATTATAATTTGTGAACTGCCAATTGATTATTCTCTTTTAATTCAGATTCAAATCTATTAATTCCTAATTATCCCCACTTATGACACCAACTGACTGTTAAATCCTAAGGACGAATCTAAACTGAAAAATGGGCAAAATTGTACCATTATTGTTGTTATGGCATCATAACCTCCCATATATATAATCAAATTGGAAAATAAATAAATATGAGGAATAAATGGGGAATATTGAAGGTAATGTGGCTGAAACATTTTATTATTATTTTTTTAATTCATTTTTTCTTTATTGTTTTTTCCATTTTTACATTTATTGAAAGCAACCTAAATAACACAACAATAGAAATAAATACTTAAACCTTTTTTATTTTATTTTAATATTATTATTATTTTGAAATATATATTTATTATCATTATTTTTTTTATTTTTTTGAAAAATAAAACAAATCATCTGATTACAATTTTAGAACATTAACCCAATGGAGCCTGTAAAAAAAAGGATGAGCATAACAATTCAAAGAAAATGCACCAATTATTAGACAATCAGCATTTAATTGAAAATCATCAGCATTTAATCACTATTAAGCAGAAAATCGTTTGTAATTAATCAGAATAATAATCAGATCAACTATTCAAATTTCTAACATTTCTAAAAAATTTTAAATTTATTTTCAATTAATTTTCGTATCATTAATGGGCATCAAAAAAGGCAAGCAAAAAGAGAGGATGTGACATGACAACACTTTAATGACAATTTTATTTTTTTTATTATTAGTTTTTTAACAAATTTTTAATAGACTGATTTTCTTTACTTTATTTTTCCTTTTTTACGAATTTTATTTTAACTTTGTTCATAAAATAGAATGGAACCAAAACTCTTTTTTTTTATTTAAATAATAACACACATTTTTATTTTTATTTTATATTGTTCTATATTTTGGAATAATTTTATTTGTCCAGACGAAATTGGGTGTTGACAACTTTGTTTCTTGTTGATGTGAATATTCTGGGATTAACCATTTATGAAGAAGCTTTTCAATTTTGGTGCACTTTTTCTGTTGTTTAAAGTTTAGAAGAAACAATTCCTGTTCTTTCTACTCCTCACTTTTCTTTTTTCTTTCTTATCTCGTGACAACCCTATATTTTTTGTTTTTTCTATTCGCAATTTCATTTAACAGTTCATTTGCATTCTATTTGTCTATTTTGTTGTGTTGAATCAAGATTCTTCGTTGGATTGCTTTGTAAAGGCTTTGAAAATGTAGAAGAATCCTAGACTCATACTTTTTAAAGAAATTTGTTAACTTCATTATTATTGGTATATCTTTATTAGTGGGTGAAACCCACAATTCTCACTCTCCAATTTCATATGGTCTCATGCAATTACTTCTTGCTTTTGATGAAGTACCATACATTGCTCAATTGTTTGCATAAAGGAAGCACATGACATTCTGTGGGGCAATTTAAATTTCATGCATAGGAGGATATTTGAAAAGATTTACTAGTAGTTTTCTGATCTCTTTGTAAAATACCTTTGAAGTATCTTATAGGAGCTTCTGTATGGCATTTCATGTTGTCTGATTTCAAGTCTGTTTATTGGAAGATAATGTTTTTCTCTTCCGTAAATCTTTTTTCCAATACAAAACCCTGAGTTTATTTTCCCACTCCTCCATCTATAATGTATGTCGTAGGGAGTTAGGGTTTAATAACAATAGGGTATGATACTTATCTAGCATCTGTGTTATCCTATGGGGTTAGGTTTTTTTGGAAGGGGTTAGGCCATGTGGTTCAAGTGTTTTTGTTTTTTAACTTTTTATTTTTGTTTTGGTTTGTTGTGTCTCAAGTTACACCTAGTTTAGTTTATCAATTTCTTTGTTTTTATATTATTTTATTTATAGCATAACATATACTATGATAAACTATAAATAATATAGTAAATAGTAATAGTGATTAAAATCATAGGATGTGATCAGGGTTATAAATAGCTCTATAATAGTGTAGCTATTGTAGTACATCAATAGTGAGTGCTATTTCTGGAGGGCTATTTCTGGGATTGTAGTATTAAAGTTGAAATATATATATATATATAATACTAGTGAAAATGATAAAGAAGACTTTAATTTAGTCGATGATGAGCAATAATTCTTATTTAAGAAATGTGTGTTTGACTTTTATTGATGTTTATTTTTGTGTTTTGTTTGACACCTATGACATTTTATTGTTAATTATGAAAGTTATTAATTTAAGTAATTTTTATTATTTTGAAAATTTATATGCATGTAATATACATTATAAAAACTATAAAGTTTTCATAATAGTGTGGTTATCCTGTTATACTACATCTCGTGGTAGTGTATATTTATTAGTTTTCTATATTGCTTATATTTTGTTGTTTTATTATAAGTTTTGTACCTTGTTTGCCTGCATATAATCCCAATCCCATCCATCTTAAGTTTTTGTTGTGGATTTTGGGCTTACAGCCATTAGTAACATTGTATACACTTTAAAGTCTTTTTGATAATATTATTTGTAGAACAAAGGTTTGCTAAATTGCAAGAGATAATTAATCAATAATAATAGGAATTTGAGTTAATGAGGAAACAAAGGTTTAGGTCAGCTTATACAAATAAGAACGATAACAGCTTATAGAACACAAGCTTTACCTTTTAGTCCCTACATATGCCTTTTAATCTCTTATAGTTCTTATTGTATTGATTAAAAAGACTAAAAATGATGTGAGGGATTAAAAGAAATTAGGAAATAAGTTAGTGATATATGTAAGACTAAAATGGGATGTTTTCAAGTATAAGAATGAAAAGGTACATTTTTTAATATTATAAAATCTACATAAGTGATTAGATTTAAAAAGTTGGAAAAAAGATAAATTGTGTGGAAATATCTTAGAGTATTTAGAAAAATATTATATATAATGTTATACTATTTAGTTATATAAGTATAGGAAAAATGTTATAGGATATCTAGAAACATCGAACATATTCTACTAAAATTTTTTGGTAAGTAGTACCTTTGGTAGGATTTGTTCTTATATAACCATTTAGAGATTCTAAACTAAGCTTTATGTTTTGAATACATAGAAAATGGAGTGGTTGCATACAAATCGGGATTGGATGTGCGATGGATTTTATAGTGGTAGATGAGGTTTGAAAGAAAGTTTTCAAACATATGATTTGTATGCAACAACAATCTTACTTGAAACGAAGGCATACTAGTTGTCCATCGAATAAATGTCATTCTACACATATTTTTCCAATTGAAATGGTTACCTTTTGCATTATATGTCTAACTCTTTATTTGGATGATAAGTGTTTGAACTTAATTATTATATTTTAGCACTTTATTTAGCTTTTGATTTTGAATGTTAGCACTTTATTAATATGTCGTTAGAACTTCATTTTGGACCATAATTTTAAATTATGTTACAGGTACATACAGATTTATATCATTAGATAAATATTTTTTCTTAATAATATAATTAATTATTTACAAAATAGAATTATATATGGAATTTTTTCCGTATGTAACTTACATATGGAAATATCCGTAAGTAACTTACATACAAAACTGGTATGTAATATGCAAATATCCATAGGTAACTTACGTACGAAAATATTCGTAGGTAACTTACATATGGAAATATTTGTATATAACTTACATACAGATTCCGTATGTAATGTAAGTTACATATGGATATTTCTGTATGTAAGTTACCTATGGATATTTTTGTATGTAAGTTACATACAGAAAAAAATTTGTATATAATTTACATACGCCACATTTACATACGATTTTTTTACCATATGTAATCAGTCAAAAAATGTCGATTTACATACAAACTTTGGGAATTACATACGAATTTCTTCTAAATTATTGTTTATTTTTAACTGATTATTTGTTTTGTTAATCAATGATAACAAGTACACCATTTCTATTTAAATCGATTTATCGTGACATTAATCAATTATCTCTGTGAATGATATTGAATACACTCAAAGAAAGTTCTAAGAAATGTTTTATGACTCAATAATAACTGTCTTAATTTTTGAAATTATTCAAAACTCAAGTTTCAAATTTAGTGTTAAATGAAATTAGCATTAGAATTATATAAATTTTAGTCTTTTAATTTTAGTGGATTAAAATTCATTTTAATATATTTATTTTACTTAAAAAAAATATTAGATCGCTATTTCAATGTATTCAAATAGAATGGTTAAAATCATTTTGAAAACATAAGAAAGTTTAATCTATTAAAAAATTGTTGTAACAGCTCTAGAACTAATCATGGTTCTACAAAATTATAAGCAATTAAAATGACAATAAAATTTATTAAAGTATCCTCTCGAGCGATTTTAAACTTCAAATAAGAGCATTTTAACAATTTCAAATATCTTTTAATCAATTAAAATTATCATGTAATCTAGATATGTTTAAAATCTTTTGAAACAACTTTCTTATTATAACTAATTAAAGATCAAACTATTATATATAAACTAAGAAAAGACACACATACACAGAAACATATTTAAGTCTTTAATCTTCAACAATCTTCAAGATGAGATTGGTTTCATCAAATATAGCTGACCACATTGAACAAGAAGAGTATAATGAAACATTACAAAGTACTCATCTTACTTTGAAAAATATAAAGAGGAAATTAAAGAGACTAAATGTTAAGAGCAATAATGAATGCAGTGAAGAATTTTGATTGCTCACTGTTTATTTTTTCTTAAACTTAATGAAATCTGATCATTGAAATTTTAAATTGTTGAAGAGTATTTTATGTTTTATATTTCTATTCTAATATGTAGAAATTCATATAAATGGATTATAACTATAAGATTAAAAAGTGTTATAATATATAAAAAAATATTTAGAGTTTAATTACTTTTCTATTTTCTAAGAAAATTAATTGATTAAATAACTTATAATCGATTATTGTAGAAAGTTGTCACTAGTAGAAAAAAAACAATTAATCGCGGTTATATAAGGCTTACAAGCGCGGTTGTAAAACTACATTTAATTCAGCCGTGATAAAAAGTACTGAAGATACAAATGCGATTGTACAACCGCGATAGAAAGTATAACATACCACCGCGGTTCTTCAGAAACCGCATTAAAAAATGGCACGCAAGGTTCCATAATATACAAAAACTGCACATACCAGCGCGGTTCCCCTAACAACCGCGCTGGTATGTGCAGTTTTTTTTTTAAATTATAGCAGCACTACTGTTAAGCTCTAGTTGCAAGAGAGGTCCAATAACCACTGTTGGGTTCATTGTAACCATGTCAATCTTGTTTTCTTTCACAAATTTCTAGGCAGCATCTTCGGCCAAAGTCTTTGAAAGGCTATACCATAACTAAAACATAAATAGGAAAGAGCAAGGAATGTGAAGAACAAGGTAACATAATATATATACATGACAAATTAATATATATAGTACAGGTAGGTACATCTTCTCGGTCTTGAGAGAATTAATTTTTGTGTTTTAAGAAGTAAAAACTTTACTTACTATTTGTGTGGTTCTCCAAAGAAGTTTCATCAAAGATTGACTTGTAATGAAAGTTTATTAGAGGAAACGACACATACCCCCTTCTCTTACAGAATTCTAGGTCGGAATACCAACTCTCTTCAACCACTGGATTAGGGTTTTTAGGCCTATCGGTGAACGCAATTGCAGCAATAGAAGAAGTTAAAACGATGCGTTTGAGCGTGGGCGACTTCACACATGATTTCAGAACATTGAGAGTTCCCTTCACAACTGGATCCAACAACTCAGCCTGAAATACATAAAGTAAAAACAAAATATTATAATCCACAGATGAAAAAAAAACGGAATTTCAAACGAAACAAACCTGGGTGTCCTTTGCATCGACGACAGAGGGAGAAGCAGTGTGAAAGACAGCGTGACAACCTTGAACGGCAGAGTCAAAGGAACCTTCTTCTAGAAGATTCGCCTTCACCAGATGCAATCTCTCCTTGGCACCCTCAAGGTTAACCAAGTGATCCACCTTTCTGGGATCATCTACACATCACATTTTGTCCAATCTTAACGTTCGAAGTAGTAATGTATCACCATTACCACAAATATTCACAGAGGAAAACAAAAACCATAGAAGAAAAAAAAAACACATACTTGGGTCGCGAACAGTGGCCTTAACGGTGTAATCGCGTTGGAGAAGAAACTTGACGAGCCAGGAAGCGATGTAACCGGAAGCGCCGGTGACACACACTACATGTCCAGCTCTGGTGCTCATTCTGGATTATCTTCTTCAGAGCTCCGGTGCTCTGAAGTGAGAGGGAGAGGCAATGCGAGGACGAGGAAGAGGAGACAATGCCCTTGAGGAAGAGGAAGCGGACACTGTGAGAGGGCAAGAGCAGCAGCGAAGGGAAGCAGAAGCAGCAGCGAAGGCAAGACGAAAATAATTTAAAAGAAGCTCTAAAAGAAGACATACAAACGCGGTTGTTATTGGCAACCACGTTTGTATCCTCCTGCAAAATAATTTAAAAATTATTTTGCAGATACAAGCGCGGTTGTATCTCCTTGTAATTTTTAAAAATAAATTATTTGTGGTCTATTATCGCGGTTTTTGCCTGAACAGCGTTGGTATATTCTTACTTAATTTCAAAAATGCCACCGCGTTGTTTTTAAATGCGGTTCGTTTTTAACCGCGATGATATCCCGCCTTTAAATGTCATTTTTCTACTAGTGCAAGTTAAAAAAAAAATAGAGGATTGGCAATATTAAAATTGAAACAACAATTTGAATAGTAAAGAAAAGTTGAGTTGAATGAGATAATGGTTGTAAAAAGAAAGACAAATTGTAAAACTGAAAAATTATAAAATGAGTAAAAGAAAAACAAAAGAACGAAAAGAAAGTAATAAAAATCACATAACAGAGTCAAGAAAGATAAATGCAAGAAAAAAAAATCATGAATTGCAATCTTCAATTTCTTTTCCAAGTAAACGAAAATCAAAACAAAAGAATGACAAAACAAAACAATAAGGTGCGCAATTGAAATAATCATGAAAGAAAAAGAAAAACGTAAAGAACAAGATTCCTAATTAAAATCGCAAAAATCCAAAAAGCATCTAATCTTGTTGAACACAAATAGTAAATGAAGACAATAAAATGAAAATAGAATTTGTGCAAGCAGTTGAGCGGATTGAATAAAGCAAAGAAGAAAAAGAATTTAAGAATGAACCCGAAACAAGTCCGTGGAAAATGAAGAAGATGAAGAGCTTGTAAAGAAAAAAAAGTAAAGTGTGTCTTTGTACTGTGCCCTAAGTGGGTTTTATATCCAATGGGTTTTCCAAAATCCAAGAGCTATATACATGATTTAGAACTTAAGTTTCCCTTATCACTAAAATTCCAATTTTCTCCTTTTAACTTCTCAAAGTTTTTGTTGCCAAAAAGTGCCACTCAATCTTTCATGTAATGCTCAATATGTCTAACACTCTATCCTTCTAGCAAACTTCATCTTTCTTTTATTTTCTTCTTTTTACATTGTTTATTTGAACGTGAAAAAATTATGAAAAGCATGGGTTAGAAATGTAAACAAAAAAAATATCTATCTAAAACTAGAAGATTAATATAGGTTTTACTAAAATATCTAAATTATATGAAAAACACATATTTCTATAAAAAACTAAAAATAAGAATAAAAGTAATACTCAGAACATGCAATTAGACCAAGAAAATGTGAAGCAACGAAGTGATATTAGAGAGCACAAAAATTAAAGTTGTTCGAAATGACGTAACAAAACTTGTTGGCAATCCCTAAAGGGATTTGAAATGCAAATTTTTCTCAAAATTCCATCGTTTATTATTTTTTTTATTTTCTTAGTATTTTTCACATATTTTCTTCTATTTCACCTATTTATACTTGTCCAAAAATTCTGGAAACTGTTGTGGTGTTTCCTTGCATGGATTAGAGATTTATCAAATAATTCTAAAAAATTCTGAATTTTTTTTTTCAAAAAATAAAGATATTACATCAATTGTGGGGCTCCCAACCAATTTAATAGTGTATATACTACATCGGTTGAGAGTCACAACTGACGTAGTATCTCCTTTTGATGGTATTTTACGATGATTTTATTTATCAACCGAAGTAGTATATGTACATACTACATCGGTTATAAGACCGACGTAAAAAGTTTAAGACTTTTTACGTCGCCTGCAACTACATCAATTCTTGAACAGAAGTAGAATGTCCTTCAGAACTGATGTAGAAGGCGTTTTTTCTACTACTGTGAGATTAGTTAATTTCAGTTTAAACAATAACTAAATCAAATCATGATTGGTTAATTTTGGGTTTAAACAAGAACTAAATCATGATATCATTTTCATAAACCATATGAAATTTATATTTGAATTGTGCTACGATGACACAACGGATTTTAAAATACTTTCAATGATAGTCACACATTTATGTCATTTCATACTTTTATATAACTTTTACTTCTATTTTATTTGCCAAAAGAGTAAACATGAAAAAAAATTACGTGGTATGTTTTAATTCTTCCACTCAACTAGTGTGACTTAATTTTTATTTGTTTCAAATGCATTTCTCTTGGTGAAGAATAATAGTTAACTCTAAATTTATATATTTATGTTCTACTCAATTTGATGTGATTTTACCTTTACATATAATTATTCATATTTTATGCATATCATTAAAATGAATTAAAATCAAGAAAAAAAAAACACGACTTACGTATTAATAAACTCCTATTTAACTGAAATTCATAACTGCAAACTAAAAGGATATATGGGCAAAAAGTTAGTGTTGTTTAACTTGATCCTATGATTTGTTTAAATTAAAGTATTATTGATTTCTTTTATTAATGCATATCTCCATAACTTTATCAAGAAGATTGCTACATTGGTGTGCTTTCAGTAGCACTGGAAAATATCCCTAATTACCGGTGATTGACACACTTGGCACATAGCTTCTAAAGGTAACTTTCTTGTCACAGTTATCCCTTTTCCTTCAATCATGTCAATTTCTTCATTAGTGGTTCGTTTCCACTCAAAACATTGAACTAACAAGCCCAAAGTTAAGCTCACTGTGCGTTGAGCTAAATTTGTTCCAGGACAAGCCCTTCTCCCTATTCCAAAAGGAATTAACTTGTTAACTTCAGTTTCATTCTCAAATCTTTCAGGTTTAAAATGTGTTGGATCACTCCACAAATTAGGATCTCTATGAATAGCCCAAGCATTTACTAACACAATTGTGTTTTTTGGAATATTGTATTCTCCAATAGTGCAATCTTCTGATGAGAAATGGGGTGCCAACATTGGAGCCGCAGGATGCAAACGAAGGGTTTCAGAGACAATGCCTTGAAGATAAGGAAGCTTAGAAATGTCAACTTCATCTAGTAAACGATTTTGACCTATATGAGTGTCTAATTCCATTTTTGCCATCTTTACTATTTCTGGATGATTTAATAAATTGGCCATTGCCCATTCTAAAGTTATGGCTGATGTGTCTGTTCCTGCCAATAACATAACCTGGAATATAGTAAATAAAAAAAAATTTGTAAGCAAAAAAAGTACTATACACAATTCATGTCTTTTAAATAATAAAATAACACTTTAAATAATATCATATTTAATGTTTTTATATTTCTTGCAAAACTTAAATAAAAAAAAAAAAAAAACAGTTGATTTCAATTTAATTAAAAATGTTAATTAAT